>Ga0307376_10000160_pt1 | contig 96124 bp, 105 predicted proteins | sample TR2MG_FD_202536 | JGI IMG/M metagenome (GOLD analysis project Ga0307376, IMG submission 202536) | Soil microbial communities from Risofladan, Vaasa, Finland - TR-2 | ecosystem: Environmental > Terrestrial > Soil > Coastal area > Acid sulfate soil | place: Finland: Risofladan, Vaasa | collected...
GGGTGCGCACAATAGCTGCGGATATGAAAGATATCATGCAGGGCAACCTCGAAGGTGAAGTCGATATTGATGGCCGGGACGAGTTGGGCAGGTTGTTGTGCGAAGTTCAGTCGATGCGCACCTTCCTGCGCACCATGGTCGACGAGATCGGTGCCCCTATCACCCAGATCCAGGGCAACATCAAGGATCTCGATGCGCGGGTGGCCAGCGTTGCGGCCAACGCCATGACCGAGCAAGACCACATCCAGTCGATCGCCGCCACGATGGAAGAATACAGTCAGTCGGTGGCGGAGGTGGCTAACATGGCGGCAGACTCCATGGTCGATGCCCAGGCGATGAGAAAAACGGTTGAAGAGAACAATCGCAACATGGAATTGAGCATCACCGCGACCACCAAAGTGGCAGATACCGTGCAGTCATCCAGCAAGACAATCTCCGATCTGGGCGTATCCATTCAGAAGATCGGCGTGATCGCGAATGCGATCAAGGATATTGCCGACCAGACCAATTTGCTGGCGCTGAACGCGGCGATCGAGGCGGCACGAGCCGGGGAGCAAGGGCGCGGCTTTGCGGTGGTGGCGGATGAGGTGCGCAAGCTGGCGGAGCGAACCGCAACCAGCACCAAGGACATCACCAGTACCATAGGTGAGATCAATACGATTTCCGGGGCTGCGGTAAAGTCCATGCAGGGAGCCGTTGTCGATGTGGCGAACGGGATCGATCTGATCCGCAAGAACGGCGAAGGGTTGAAGGAGATCATTGCTGCGGCACAGAGCGTGTCCGGCCGCATCGAGCATATCGCGTCGGCATCCAAGGAGCAATCAGTGGCTGGGCAAAGTGTCGCTAACAGCCTGGAGAACGTCACCGGATTGGTAGACAGCAACACACTGTCAGCTAAAGATGCCAAGACTGCGGCAGAGTCGCTGGCAAAGTCTGCCGACGAGTTGAAGAAGGCCGGCTATCCATTGACCAAGTGTGCTATGGGATAAATCTCACCCGTCTGTAAGGAAAGGTCCCGGAAAAAATCAGGGCATGTATTACAAGTTTTATATTGGCAGGATGGGTTGGATTCGGAGTGGATTTAAGGAGAAAGACAAATGTCTGACCTATTGAGCAATATCGATGCACGTACCAAGCTGGCGGGAACCAACAAGCTGGAAATTCTGATGTTCTCGCTGGGCAAGGACGCGCGCAGCAATCGCGATGAGACATTCGGCATCAATGTTTTCAAGGTGCGCGAGGTGATGCGCATTCCCGAGATCACCCGCGCACCTGACATGCCGGCTTCGGTGGAGGGAATGGTGAGTTTGCGCGGTGTTCTGGTGCCGGTGATAGATCTGGCCAAGTACATCGGCATCGAGACCGATTGCAAGCCGGAGATCATGATCGTCACCGAATATAATGGCCAGACCCAGGGTTTCCTGGTCAAGGCGGTCGATAACATTTTGCGGCTGGACTGGTCGGCGATGCGTGTACCCCCGGCGATGTTGCTGGCGGAAATGGGCGGGCTGGTGACCGCTGTCACCGAGCTGAAGGATGGCCGCCTGGTGATGATGATGGATGTGGAAAAAGTCCTATCGGAAACCACCCGCTACGACGATGAAACGGTTTTTCAAACTGTCCAGCCGCTGGGCAGGGAGCGCATGGTATTTTTCGTCGATGATTCTTCGGTTGCGCGCAAACAGATAGCGCGCACACTGGAGGCGATGCAGGTGAAATACGCTTCCGCGATCAACGGGCGCCAGGCATGGGAGGAATTGGCGAGGATGGCCGCTTTCGCGGATGCGGAAAACACCGCACTCAACAAGACTTTGCATGTAATTCTTACCGATGTGGAGATGCCCGAGATGGACGGATATATGCTGACGCGCAAGATCAAGTCGGACAAGCGATTTTCGGGTATACCGGTGTTGATGCACTCGTCGCTGAGCAGCACTTCCAACCAGCAGCTCGGCAAGGCGGTTGGCGTCGATGAATATGTGGCGAAATTTGAACCACAGAAGCTGGCGCAAAAACTTGCGCAGTTACTGGGTTGAGGAGGCGGATATGAGCTATACGGAAGATATGCTGGATAGTGGCCAGGAGGATATGCAAAATCAGATTGATGCGAGATCAAGTTTGGTAGGATCCAATAAAATGGAGATATTGCTGTTCAGTCTGGGCAGCAATGAAAAATTCGGGATTAACGTATTCAAGGTCAAGGAGGTTTGCCAGGCAGGCAAGATTACCCGTACCCCCAATATGCCAACGGGTGTTGAAGGAATCGTGTCATTGCGCGGCCATGTGATGCCGGTGCTCAACCTGGCCAGCTTCATGGACATGAAACCGGTTGAGCCATACCAGACCATGATGGTTGCTGAATTCAACAATCACATTCTGGGATTCCTGGTGCAGAATGTCGACCGCATCATCCGCGTCGACTGGGACAAGGTACGCGCCACAGAGGGAATGCTCTCGGACAAGGGCGCGTTGATCACGGCGATATCCGAGTTGCCCGACGGTACGCTGATTTCGATACTGGATGTCGAGCAAATTCTGGCCAATGCTTTCGGCGAAACGGTTGTAGGCGAGGTTGAGCGAATCGAATCGGGGCAGGATTTGTGCATATTCTTTGCCGACGACTCGATGGTGGCACGCAGGAAAATCGCCGAAGTGCTGGACAAGATGGGCCTCAAGCATATCCAGTCGAGCAATGGCAACGAGGCATGGGAAAGACTCAAGGGGATGGCTGATTCGGCACAGAGCGCCGGAACGAATTTGCATGACCAGATACAGGTCATCCTGACCGATGCGGAAATGCCGGAAATGGACGGCTATGTGCTGACACAGCATATCAAGTCGGACCGTCGATTTGACGGTATCCCGGTGGTGATGCACTCTTCGCTGTCTTCCGAGGCGAACCGGTCGATGGGAAGAAAGGCCGGCGTGGACCATTATGTGGCGAAGTTTGACTCGACCGTATTGTCGTCAACGCTGCGACCATTATTGATTTAGCAGGATAATACCGACAGAACATGAAAATACAGAACGTATATGAATTTGTGGCACAGCCGCATGGTTTTATCCCGCCGGTTTTCCGCGAATTGAAGAGAGGTTGTTATGGCAATTGAAGATACAAGGTTTTTGGTGGTGGATGATTTTTCCACGATGCGCCGCATCGTGCGCAATCTGCTCAAGGAATTGGGTTTTGTACACGTGCAGGAAGCCGAGGACGGTGTCGAGGCCTTGGCCAAACTGCGTGCCGACCCGTTCGATTTCGTGGTATCGGACTGGAACATGCCGAACATGACCGGTATCGAATTATTGCAGGCGATTCGAGCGGATGAAAAACTCAAACATCTGCCGGTGCTGATGGTGACAGCCGAGGCAAAGAAGGAAAATATCATCGCTGCGGCACAGTCGGGAGCGAGTGGTTATGTGGTGAAGCCGTTTACGGCAGCGGTGCTCGATGAAAAGTTGAAAAAAATATTTCTAACCATGCAAAAGTGAGCATAGACATGTCAACCAATACTGCCGCCCAGGATCCCGATGATCTGGAAGCGTTGTTCGATAGCATACTTGCGGCGAATTCTGCTGAGGCCAATCCGGCGGCGGTGGTCGTCGCTGAAATACACCCGCCGGCTCCACCGGCCAAGCTTGCACAGACTCAGGTCACTTCCGGCGTCGAGGCTGACGCAAGCAAGATGGTCAATCAGATTGGCCATATGGCGCGCACATTGCACGACACGTTGCGCGAGTTGGGCCTAAGCAAGCAAATCGAAAAAGCGGCATCCTCGATACCCGATGCGCGTGACCGGCTCAATTATGTTGCAACCCTGACCGAGCAGGCTGCCGTGCGCGTGTTGAATGCGACCGAGGCGGCACAGCCGCTGGTGGAAAAGATGGAGGTCGAGGCGCACCGGCTTTCCGGGCAATGGCAGCTGCTGTTCGATAAAAAACTCGATGTCGAACAATTCAAGGGCCTGGTCACGCAAACACAGGCATTCCTGTTTGAGGTGCCCAAGCATGCCAAGGCCACCAATGCTTACCTGATGGAAATCATGATGGCACAGGATTTTCAGGATCTGACCGGTCAGGTGATCAAGAAAATTACGGCCGTTACCAAAGAGATGGAACAACAGTTGCTGGCGTTGCTGGTCGAAAATGCCCCCGCTGCAGTCAAGACGGATTTGCATGCCGGGTTATTGAACGGGCCGGTGATCAATTCGATCGGCCGCACCGATATCGTCAATAGTCAGGATCAGGTGGACGACTTGCTGGAAAGTCTGGGCTTCTGAGACAGGGCTTGCCCGCAACAGCACATGCAGCAGTAATTAACTTAACGGCCGATAATGGGGTAATACAAATGAATGATTTTGCCGGCATGGAAGAATTGCTAAGCGACTTCCTGATTGAAGCGGGTGAGATGCTGTCAGATGTCGATAGCAAGCTTATGGAGCTGGAAAAATACCCGGCGGATAGCAAGCTGCTCAACGAGATATTCCGCGGGTTTCATACCATCAAGGGCGGTGCCGGTTTCCTGAATGCGGGCGAGTTGGTGGGCATTTGCCATATCACGGAAAACCTGTTTGACAAGCTGCGCAACCATGAATTGACCCTGACTGCCGAATTGATGGACGTGATTTTCTCGGCCACTGCCGAGGTGCGCAAGATGTTTGGGGCGCTGCAGCGCAACGTGCAGCCGGATGCCGCACCGGTTGAAATAGTTGCCGCCTTGAAAGCGGCATTGACCGGGCAGAAGATGACCCCGGCTGCAAAATCCGCAGCAGCTCCCGCTGCCAGGGCGGGAGCTGCTGCACCTCCCTCCGGTCCCGATTCGGTGGATTGGGATGCGCTTTACACCGCACTAACCGGCACCGACATCGTCGCGCAGGTGGGTGCGGTTCGCGACCCGGAAAAAATAGCCGCCGCGGTATCCGAGGAAGAATCCACCAGGGCGGCATTCGGGCGCCGTGCCACCGATGTGCCCGGAACGACTGTGGGTCGCCGCGAAGGCGATGTCCCGGCCAAGGAAGCCAAGGAGTCCACGATACGCGTGGATACGGACAGGCTGGATCAGGTGTTGAACCTGTCCGGGGAAATCGGGCTGACCAAGAATCGACTGACGCATTTGCGTTCCGACATTATTCAGGGACGCAATGACGCGGAGACTTTGCATGACCTGGACCAGGCGGTCAGCCAGCTCGATACGCTGGTGGTGAATCTGCAGAATGCGGTGATGAAAACCCGCATGCAACCGATAGGCCGCCTGTTCAAGAAATATCCGCGCCTGGCACGCGACCTGGCACGCTCGTTGGGCAAGGAAGTGGAGCTGGTGCTGGTCGGGGAAGAAACCGAAATGGACAAGACCATGATCGAGGACCTCAACGATCCGCTGGTGCACCTGGTGCGCAACGCGGTAGATCACGGCGTCGAGACCATAGAAGGGCGTATCGCCGCCGGCAAGCCGGAAAAGAGCATGGTCGAATTGAGCGCACGCCAGGAAGGCGACCATATTCTGATCACCATTGCAGACGACGGGCGCGGCATGCGCCCCGAAGTGATACGCAGCAAGGCGATCGAGAAGGGGCTGATCACCACCGAGGTGGCGAATACGCTGGATGAGGCACAGTGCCTGGAATTGATTTTTCTGCCCGGCTTCAGCACCAAGGACGAGATATCAAGCGTGTCAGGCCGCGGAGTCGGGATGGATGTGGTCAAGACCAATATCCAGAAACTCAACGGCGTGGTCAGCATTCATTCCGAGGTTGGCAAGGGCACCGTGATTACCGTGCAATTGCCGCTGACATTGGCGATCCTGCCGGTATTGATCCTGCGCCTTGGCGAGCAATCATTTGCGGTGCCGTTGTCGATGGTGCGCGAGATATTGTCGGTCACGCCGGAACAATTGCAGAAAGTTTCCGGAAGGGCAACCATGGTGGTGCGCGGCGAGGTGCTGCCGGTATTGCCTCTGGCACAGCTGATCGGGTGGGAACAAAGCGGTACGCCGGAAGTCGGCGTGCTGATGCAATTCGGCAACAACAGCTTCATCCTGTCGGCAGATTCCTTTGCCGGGCATGATGATGTGGTGATCAAGTCGCTGGATACTTTCAGACCGAAGGGGGTGGCAGGCGTGACCATGTCCAGCGAGGGTGACATCGTGCTGATACTCGATATCAAGGAATTGCTCAGCGACGTGCGGGGCCGTTGAAACACCCGAGATGCCGGGCTTCCCCGCCAACTGGTGCGCAATGTCACTGGAACTTTCCGTTGCCGCGTGTCGGCGAACAATATGAATGCTGATCTTAACCGCGAGTTTCATTTTACCGCGCAGGATTTCAAACTGATCAGCAAGCTGATCTATCAGCGCGCAGGAATATCGTTAGCCGAATCGAAACAGGAGCTGGTATACAGCCGGGTAGCCCGGCGCTTGCGCGCCACGGGGATCAAAACTTTTGCCGAATATCTTGATCACCTGCAGCGCGGCGACGCGGCGGAGTGGGAGGAATTCACCAATTCGCTGACCACCAACCTGACCTCGTTCTTTCGCGAAGCACACCATTTTCAGATACTGACCGAGCATCTTCGCAAACTTGGCAACACACGCCCCATCGAGATTTGGTGTTCCGCATGCTCGACGGGTGAGGAGGCATATTCGCTGGCGATGACCGCAGTGGATGCATTTGCCGATTTTGACAATCCGGTCAGGATCGTGGCCTCCGATCTGGATACCAGGGTGCTGGAAATCGCGCGTGCCGGCCGTTACACGCTTGAGTCGGTGGCCAGGATTCCCGTACTGCAAATCGACAAATTCTTTGTACGCGGAAAAGATGAACATGCCGGTTATGTGCAGGTACGTCCGGAGTTGCAAAAGATGATCGGTTTCCGGCAGGTCAATCTGCTGGACAGGGTCTGGCCGATTCGCGAGAAGCTGGATGTTATCTTCTGCCGCAACGTGATGATCTACTTCGACAAGGCGACGCAACTTGCGATACTGAGCAAGTTTGCACCGCTGCTGCGTAGCGATGGATTGTTGTTTGCCGGTCATTCGGAAAATTTCTTCCATGCCGATGCGTATTTCAGGTTGCGCGGCCACACCGTGTATGAGTTGTCGGAAAAGTTAAAATCCGCACAACGATGACGGCCGGCCAAAACAACTTGCCGCTGCTCGTACATCGCATCATTGTGGTCGGTTCGTCCACCGGCGGCACGGAAGCCATCAAGGTTCTGTTGTCAGGAATGCCAGGCCACGCACCACCTATCCTGATCGCCCAGCATATGCCGGAATCATTCACCGGTTCTTTCGTCGAGCGTCTGGATAGTTTTTGCCGGATGCGGGTGAAACAGGCAGATCACCAGGAGAAGATCCAGGCCGGGACCGTCTACGTGGCACCCGGGCATTCGCATATGTTGCTGGAACGCGTGCCGGGTGCCACCTACCGGATTTTACTCAACCGTGATCCGCCGGTAAATCGTCACCGCCCGTCGGTCGAGGTGCTGTTTCAGGCTGCCGCCAGGGTGCTGGGCGGGAATGCCATCGGCGTGATGCTGACCGGGATGGGCAAAGATGGCGCGGCAGCCATGCTGGAAATGCGCAAGGCCGGCGCGTACAACTTTGCGCAGGATGAGGCGAGTTGCGTGGTGTTCGGCATGCCGCGCGAGGCCATTGCAATCGGTGCCGTTGACGAGGTCGTACCGCTGGACAAAATCTCGGAACGCATCCTGTCAGTCCTGGGGGCGGCCAAATAAGGTTCGTTTCACCCCGCTATTCGCGGGATCGAACTTTCCGGATTTGCTGATAATTGCCATGACCAGTGGAGTCCATCATGGCAGAAGACAGCGACCTAGAAAAAAGCGAATTACCCTCACAGCGACGGCTGGACCAGGCAAGAGAAAAAGGCCAGGTCGCGCGTTCGCGTGAATTATCCACGTTTGCGGTATTGATGGCGGGCGGTGGCACGCTGTGGTTCATGGGCGCGAGCTTTACCCGGCACATGACGGAAGCGCTGCGTGCCGGCCTGAGCATCAACAGGGAATTGGCATTCAATACCCAGTTGCTCATCCCGCATCTCTACGATCTGGCATTGGCTACATTGCTCACCTTTTCGCCCTTGCTGCTGATCGTCTTGCTGGCCGCGGCATTATCCCCATTGCTGCTCAATGGCTGGCTGTTCAGTGTCGAAGCCTTGCAACCGAACTTTTCAAAATTAAATCCGTTTTCGGGTATCGCCAGGATGTTCTCCATGCAATCCCTGGTGGAATTGTCCAAGGCGATCGCAAAATCAATACTGGTTGGCGGCATTGCAGCCTGGGTGATCTGGCATAACAAGGATCTGGTGATGGGACTGGGTACCCTGTCGGTCGATGCCGGCATACCGCAGATGGGCCATTTGATCAGTTCGAGCCTGATGGCGGTAATTGGCGCGATGTTGTTGATCGTGCTGATCGATGTGCCGTTCCAGCTGTGGGATCACAACAAGAAGCTGATGATGACCAAGGAAGAGGTACGCCAGGAGTCCAAGGAAACCGAAGGCGATCCGATGGTCAAGGGACGCATCCGCAGCCTGCAGCGCGAAGCAGCCCGCCGCCGCATGATGTCCGCGATCCCGACTGCCGATGTGGTGGTCACCAATCCGACCCATTTTGCGGTGGCATTGAAGTACACCGACAAGGGCAGCCGGGCACCGGTCGTGGTCGCCAAGGGTTCGCATTTGCTGGCGCTGCGCATTCGCGAGATCGCACAGGAAAATCACGTGCCGATACTTGAAGCGCCGCCGCTGGCCCGCGCACTGCACAAACACACGGAACTGGGCGAGTCCATCCCCGAGGCTTTGTATACAGCGGTCGCCGAAGTGCTGGCCTACATTTACCAACTGCGCCGCTATGAGAAACATGGCGGAGCGCGTCCGCAGGAGCCCACAGATTTGCCTGTTCCGGACGAGCTTGATCCAGCTGCCGTGCCGGCATGAGAGATTGAATCATGAACCTGTTTAAGACCCTGCATGAATGGATAAACCGTAGCGGCGCACGCAGCATGGCCGGTCCGATCCTGATCGTGATGATACTGGCGATGATGGTGTTGCCGCTTCCGCCATTCCTGCTGGATATATTATTTACCTTCAATATCGCCATCGCCGTGATGGTGTTGCTGGTCAGCATGAACACGACCAGGGCGCTCGATTTTGCGGTGTTTCCCACCGTGCTGCTGATCACCACGCTGTTGCGCTTGTCGCTGAACGTGGCCTCGACACGGATTGTGCTGCTGCATGGGCATACCGGGCCGGCTGCCGCGGGAAAGGTAATCGAGTCGTTCGGGCATTTTCTGGTGGGCGGCAATTACGCGGTCGGGCTGGTGGTATTCGCCATTCTGGTGGTCATCAATTTCGTGGTGATTACCAAGGGCGCCGGCCGTATCGCCGAAGTGGGCGCGCGTTTTACCCTGGATGCGATGCCGGGCAAGCAAATGGCGATCGATGCCGACCTGAACGCCGGGTTGATCGGCGAAGACGTTGCCCGCAAACGCCGTGCCGAGATTGCCCAGGAAGCCGATTTCTACGGATCGATGGACGGTGCCAGCAAGTTCGTGCGCGGCGATGCGGTGGCGGGCATCATTATCCTGCTGATCAACATCGTGGGCGGACTGATTGTCGGCGTGCTGCAGCACAATCTCGATATTGCCACTGCAGCCAAATATTATACTTTGCTGACCATAGGCGACGGGCTGGTGGCACAGATTCCGGCGCTGGTGATTTCCACTGCCGCAGGTTTGGTGGTGAGCCGGGTGTCCAGCGATGAAAATATCGGCCAGCAGCTGTCCGGCCAATTGTTCAAGAATCCCCAAGTCATCTTTCTGACCGCTGCGATAATCGGCGGTATGGGGCTGATTCCGGGCATGCCGCATTTTGCCTTTTTGTTGCTGGCCGGTGCGATGGCATGGTTGGCTTACAGTTTGGTGAAAAAAAGCGGGATTGCTGCCGCGCAGAAACAGTCCGCCGCGGCCGGCCCGGCTCCTGCCGCCACCGAAGCAGCAGAGGCAAGCTGGGAGGATGTTGCCCAAGTGGATATGCTGGGGCTGGAGGTAGGCTACCGGCTGATTCCGCTGGTCGACAAGGCCCAGGACGGCGACTTGCTGCGCCGTATCAAAGGCATCCGCAAAAAATTTACCCAGGACATCGGTTTTCTGCCGCCCTCGGTACACATTCGCGACAATCTGGAGCTGCGTCCGAATGGCTACCGGATTGCCCTCAAGGGAGTGGAGATCGGCAGCGGCGAGTCATATCCAAATATGTTTCTTGCCATCAACCCGGGCAGCGTGACCGGAACACTGGCCGGCAATCCTACCCGAGATCCCGCCTTTGGTTTGCCCGCAGTGTGGATTGAGGCTGCATTGCGCGACCAGGCGCAAATGATGGGGTATACGGTGGTTGATCCCGGCACGGTGGTGGCGACCCATCTGAGTCATCTGATCAACACGCGCGCTTCGGAATTGCTCGGGCGGCAGGAAGTTCAGCACTTGCTGGATCATCTGGGCAAGATTGCACCCAAACTGGTCGAAGATTTGGTACCCAAAACATTGCCGTTGGGAACGGTGCAAAAGGTCCTGCAAAATCTTCTCGACGAAGGCATGCACATCCGCGACATGCGCACTATCGTTGAAACGCTTGCGGAAAATGCCACACGCAATCTCGACACTTACCAGCTTACCGCGCTGGTGCGCGTCGCACTCGGTCCGGCCATCGTGCAGCAATATTATCCGGCTGCCCAGGAGTTACAGGTGATCGGCATGGACAAGGAGCTGGAATACATCCTGGTTCAGGCGATGCAATCCAGTCAAAACGGTATCGGGATCGAACCCGGGCTTGCTGACACCGTGCTGCGCGAGACCAAGGCTGCGGCCGAGACCCAGGAACGGATGGGGTTGCCGACCGTAATGCTGGTGCCCAGCCAGTTGCGCGATTTGCTGGCGCGTTTCCTGAAACGGGCCGTGCCCGGTATCAGGGTGATTTCTCACGATGAAGTACCGGATTTCAAAACGATCCGGGTGACTGCAATGGTAGGAGGTAAAGCATGAACATCAGAAAATTCATCGCCCCGACAGCACGTCAGGCGCTACGCAACATACGCAGCGAGCTTGGCGCAGAGGCGGTTATCCTGTCCAATCGAAAAGTCGGCGAGGGGGTGGAAATCATTGCGTTGGCGAACGAGGAAATCACCAGAATTACCGATACCACGATGCGCAAGCTTGCCCATGGTCCCGGCCACAAAGCGCAGGCCGTGCATCACTCTCCAGATATAACAGAGCCCCCGGTAGCTCCCGAATCGTCAATTCTGGGCGAGATCAAGTCCATGCACAGCGTGCTTCAGCAGCAACTTGCCGAGCTGTCCTGGAGCGGTGTGCAGCAACGCGATCCGCTTGCTGCGGGATTGTTGCGCAACATGCTGAATTCCGGTTTCAGCGCGCAGCTTGCCCGCCAGTTCATGGAAAAAATGCCGCCGGGAAAATCCCACGGCGTGACGTGGATCAACCAGGTATTGAAGCGCAACCTGCGGGTGGTGGCAGAACAGGATGACATCGTTGTCAAAGGCGGTGTGTATGCGCTGATCGGTCCGACCGGTGTGGGAAAGACCACCACCACGGCCAAGCTGGCGGCGCGCGCGGTGGTGCGTTACGGTGCGGACAAGGTGGCATTGCTGACGACAGACAGCTACCGTATCGGGGCTTTCGAGCAACTCAAGATATACGGACGGATACTGGGCGTGGAGGTCCATGCTGTAAAAGGCGCGGAAGATTTGCGCCTGACGATATCCGCTTTGCGCAACAAGCATCTGGTGCTGGTCGATACCGCAGGCATGGGCCAGCGTGACGAGCGGGTTGGGGATCAGCGCGAAATGTTCGATGCGGTCGGCGTGCCGCGTTTGCTGCTGTTGAATGCTGCCAGCGACGGAAATACCCTGGACGATGTGGTGAGCAGGTATCACAGTGACATGGTTATCGGCTGTATACCGACCAAGCTTGATGAAGCGGTCAATCTTGGCGCACTGCTCGATGTGCTGGTTCGGCATCAGCTGGTGATGCATTACATGACCAATGGCCAGTGCGTGCCGGAAGATTTGCATCCGGTCAATCTGGACTACCTGTTGCACCGCGCGTTCAAGCATGCCGAAAGCAAAAACTCGTTTACCCTGCGCGATATAGAGTTTCCGGCATTGATGGCCGGGGAAGGCTCGTTCATGACGCAGGCCAGGGGTCTGTCGGCTGACGTGCGATCCGGCGGTGCTTCCGGCGCGGCCTTCAGGGTGCCGGATAATGGGGGATTTGGCAAAGGCAAGGATGCATCCTATGCGCTTTGATGCCAGAGCAGACCAGGCAGAAGGCCTCAGGCGCTTATTGGTGCGCAACCACACGCAAGTGGTATTGCTGCTGGCGGGCAAGGCCGGTGTTGGCCGCACCAGCACCACCGTCAATCTTGCCTCGGCGCTGTCCAGATTGGGCAAGGCGGTGCTGGTACTGGATGAAAATAATTCATCAAGCAACATTGCGGAACAACTCGGGCTGCATGGCCGATATGACCTGCTGGATATTGCGCAGCAAAAATGCAAACCCGAACAAGCGCTGCTGAACAAGCATGGATTTTCTGTTTTGCCCGCCGCACGCGCGATCAATTCCCTGGCGCAGATGAATCGCCTGGAGCAGCAGCGCCTCGGAGATGCGCTGGCCGAAGTCGGCGACAGTACAGATGTAATGCTGGTAGAAGTGGCCATGCCGGTGCTGATGCACTCGCCGGACCTCAGGCAATGCTACCAGCAGGCCGTGGCCAGGCCGATGCTGATGAACCGCGCACAAGGAATAAGCGGATTGGCAGGCGTGTCATCGGGATTTGCTACCGGCGTTACTTTGCTGGTGGTAATGGATGCCACCGTCAGCGGGATTACCGACAGTTACGCATTGATAAAAAAACTGGCGCTGGAAAGTGCCTGCCTGCAGTTCGAGATCGTGGTTAACCGGGTCGCCGACGAGAAGGCGGCACGGACAGTGTTTGAAAATATGGCCAAAGTCGCATTGCGCAAACTTTCCGTGCGTCTGGAATATCTGGGATGTATTCCGCGCGACGACAGATTCAAGCGCGCCTCCGGGTACGGCACCCCGGTGAGCGAGGCTTATCCGGCCGCGATCTCGGCAAATTCGTACCGTGAAATTGCGCAAGGGCTGTTGCGTCTTCCGATGCCGAAAATTGAAACCGACCGGGGAGTGCGCGCAGCCATGCATAGTCTGATGGGGAAAGTAACTCAACCCGTTCTTCAACGCAGCAAGAATGTGGCGCACGCTGTAAACTTGTAGATATGTACAATGCATCGGGACTAAATGACAAAGAGGGATGCCTGCGGGCTTATTCCCCGCTGGTGCAGAGGATCGCACATCAAATGATGACCAGGCTTCCCGGCAGCGTGCAGGTCGATGACATCATACAGGCCGGAATGATGGGTTTGCTTGATGCGGCAACCCGCTATGACGAGATTCACGGTGTGCAGTTTGAGACCTATGCCACCGCGCGTATCCGCGGCGCGATGCTGGACGAATTGAGGGCGAGCGACTGGCTGCCGCGCAGTTTGCGCCGCAACATGCGCCGCATCGAGGCTGCAGTCAGTCACCAGCAGCAGAAACTGGGCAGGGCGCCGAACGAAGCCGAGATCGCCGAACAATTGGGGGTTACGCTTGTTGAATACCAGCACATGCTTCAGGAATCACGTGGCGCACAGCTGGTGTATTACGAAGATTTTCAGGATGAAGACCACGACAATAATTTTTTCGAGCGCACCGAGTTCGGCAACGCCGGCGACCCCGTCGAGCTGTTGCAGGATGAACGATTCAAGTCTGAATTGGCGAAAGCAATCGAAAGCCTGCCGGAACGCGAGCGAATGATGATGGGTATGATTTACGAGCAGGAAATGAATCTTCGCGAGATCGGCGAAGTGATGGGCGTGAGCGAGTCGCGCGTTTCGCAGTTGCACAGCCAGGCTGTGGCGCGGTTGCGCAGCCGGATATCGGAATATTGATGGACAAACTCACGCTATTGGGTCTGGTGATTGGCCTGACCGGAGTCATGAGCGGCCAGTTGCTGCAGGGCAGCGATCTTTCCATTCTGCTCCAGAGTTCTGCTTTCATGATCGTGTTCGGCGGCACGCTCGGCGCGGTGATGATTCAATGCCCGGCCAAGGTGTTCTTTACCGCGATCAGGATGGGAAGCTGGGCATTTGTCACGCCGCCACTTTCCGGCAAGGAATCGATCAGGCAGCTGGTTGGATTTAGTGCGCTGGCGCGCAAGGACGGCATCCTGGCACTTGAGGGAAGGATGGGCAAAATCAGCGATCCCTTTCTGAGAAAGGGTATGGAACTGCTGGTCGACAGCAACAGCGGCGAAAAAATACGCGAAATTATGGATGTGGATATCCATTCCTGGGAGCAGTTGCGCTGGCAATCCGCGCGGGTATGGGAGGCGGCTGCCGGATATTCCCCCACTATCGGTATCATCGGCGCAGTATTGGGGCTGATGCATGTCATGCAGAATCTCAGCGACCCGAGCAAGCTGGGCAGCGGCATCGCCGTCGCGTTTGTCGCGACGGTTTACGGCGTGGCCTTTGCAAACCTGCTGTTTCTGCCGATTGCCAACAAGCTGAAATCGATCATCATGGAACAGGCAAACATGCAGGAAATGATCGTCGATGGATTGGTGGGAATCGCCAACGGGGATCACCCGAAACTGGTCGAGATCAAACTGCAGAGCTACATAATCTAGCCATGGCCCGCCGAAAAAGACGTTTCGAGCATGAAAATCATGATCGTTGGCTGGTTTCCTATGCCGATTTCGTTACCTTGCTGTTCGCATTTTTCGTGGTGATGTATTCGATTTCCTCGGTGAATCAAAAGAAGTACAAGACTTTCAGCGATTCGCTGAGTATTGCGTTTTCCAATCAGCCGAATGCTTCCCTGACCACCATCGTGCCCGGCGATCAGACCCAATTGCTCAAGGCGCTGGTGGACAAGCGTACCGCCCGCGAAGTCGAGCAGCAACGCAGAATGCAGGAACGCATGAATAATCTGGCCGGCGGTTTGAAACGGGTACTGTTACCCCTGATCAAGCAGCATCAGGTCGACATCACTACCACGAAGCGCGGGGTAGTCATCGATATCAGGGCAAGTTCATTGTTTAAAACCGGCGAGGCAGACATTCAGCCGGGTGCACTTGAGGTGTTGCACAAAGTGGCAGCAGAGTTGAACAATGAAAAATTGCCTATTGAAGTGGAAGGCTACACTGACGATATTCCGATCAAGACTGCCCAGTTCCCTTCCAACTGGGAGCTGTCATCCGCGCGTGCCAGCAGTGTGGTCAGAATGATGATCGATAACGGCGTGCCGAGTGAACGGCTTGCTGCAGTCGGTTTGGCATCGAATCATCCGCTGGTACCGAACGATAGTCCGGAAAATCGCGACAGAAACCGGCGGGTGAGTATCACGATAATGGCGCCCGATATGGAGAGATCAGGGGCGGGCGATGAGTAGCGGGTGTGCGGGGTTCAACACTTCGGATCGGGTTAAGCGCGGTTCATCCGTTGCCCAATGTTCTGCCGCTGCCGGGCGAAAAGTTGGGCTGACCATCGGGACCGTAGAGATTTGCCTTGTTTAATGCATTGCTCAACACCGCAAGCGATTGCTGGTTGTGGCGCATTTTCATGTGTATCAGCTCGCCATTGGTCTGGTTAAGCAGGTGTGACCGCTTTGCCAAAGTGAGCGTCTGTTGCCAGATTGCCAGGCCATGCGGACAGTTTTCGCCCAGCCAAGCCTGGATAGTATCGGCGTCAAGCCGCTGAATCACTTCCTGAAGCAATGCGCGGCGTTCCTGGCCAAGCTTGTTCAGGTCCAGCGCCCCGGTTGATTTTTTTTCCGATAACTCGAGCAGTTGCTCGGTGAGATTTTCCACCAGCATTGTTTGTTCTCGTTCCAGCAGCGCGACGAAATTCAGCAGGGCGGCATGCTCGGCGGCCAGAGCTGCAAGTATCCGTTCAACGGAAGTTGGTTCCAAGGATTATTTCCCGCGGGCAATCAGATCGCGTACCGTTTTGATCAACTGATCGGCAACGACGCCCGAATTGACCTTGAAATGGCCATCACTGATGGCTTGCTTGATTTCGGCAACTTTACCCGCATCCACAACCGTGGTATTCAGCATGCTGCTTTCCAGGCCGCTCAACTGTGCAGCGCTGGAACCGAGCGATACGCTGGTGCTGCTGGCCGGCTGCGCCGAAGGCGGCGGGGTGGGCTGACCCTTGGTCGGGACGCGCCCGCGGGATTCTCCTGCCGAACCGACGGGTAATGGTTTGCCGGGTTTGTCGATTTTCACGGTTATCCTCTCGATACAAGATCTGTATGCTGAATGTCTGATATTTTTATATATCGGTATGAAACGGGAAAACTTGAGGCTGATTTCTTGTATTTATAGTTCAACCCGTGCTTGAGCGCAATTGCTAAATGCACTAAGGCTCTATTTCCACTTCGCCATTGGCCTGGGCAACCCCGCCGATTACGCGGCCTGAAATGCTGCGAATCCGCACGCTTCGCCCTTCGCCGGCATTTGCCAATGCGGCGCCTTCGCTGCGTATGCTGAAACCATCACCCTGCACGACCAGATGCACGATTTGTCCCTGTTTTACACTAAATGGCTGGCGCAGCATGGTTTCGCGCAATATCTGTCCGGCAGCGATGCTGTAACGCAGCACCATTCCGATTGCCTGTTTGGGGTCGGTCAACCCTTCCGTCTGTGAAACTTCGATTGTCCGGCTGATCAGGTCCTGTTTTTGCAAAATGTGCCCTGAAGGCAATTGCCGCGCGCTGAGCAGCAAATTAAGGCTGACTTTGATTTGCACCGGAACAAAAATGCTCCAGCCATTGTTTTTCATGCAGCGCACACCGACCGAAGTGTTGCCGATGAAAGGACTGCCGGCAGGCAGGAAAGCCTCGATTCTGGGGCACGCCGGCATGGTGATGCGCCGGTCTATATCGCCGATTTTATAGCTGACCTTGCCGGCCAGGGAGGCGCTTTGTTGCCGTACAAAGTCAGCGGCAACCCTTTTGATCTGGGCATGATCCTGCGTGGCAGCAGTGGATTCGGCCATTGCGGCCATGCAATGCAGCAGCAGGAAGGCGATGACGAAATATTTTTTCATGACTGGCATTGTGCGTTCTTGGTCCGATTAATGGAAGGGCAGGGTAAGTCTGAATTGAAGCAGAAATACCCCGCTGTTTGGCGGATATGGATGGGCGGTACGGGCATAGTATTCGCCTCATCTGTAAGCAATTGATGCCTGACTGCGCTAATTGAACAGGAGAAAAAGATGATAAACCGATTGGATGAGGCGCTGCGATTTCAGCAAACCGCATTGAGCCTGCGTGCTACCCGCCAGGAGTTGTTGGCGTCCAATATCGCGAATGCGGATACGCCCAACTATAAGGCCAAAGATATTAATTTTGCCAGTGCCTTGCAGAATGCACTGGCCGGCACAGATGCCGCATTGCCGGTTGCACAAACCTCTCCCATGCATTTGCAAGGGAACACCAGCCTGGCGAATTTGGGCGGGCAGGTAATGTATCGCAAGCCGGTTCAGCCGAGTGCCGATGGTAACACGGTGGATATGGATGTGGAACGCGCCCAGTTTGCCGACAACGGCTTGCGCTACGAAGCCAGTGTGAGATTTGTCAGCGACGAGCTGAAAGATATCCAGGCGGCGATTCAACCTTAAGTGACTGCTTGATTGATAGGCATACCTGTATAAATTTGTGGAGGGTGAAATGTCTCTGTTCAATATATTCAATGTGTCGGGTTCTGCGATGACGGCACAGGCACAGCGCCTGAACGTGGTGGCGAGCAATCTGGCCAATGCCGACAGCACCACCAGTGCCAACGGCCAACCATATCGCGCCAAGCAAGTGGTGTTCAGCGCCACCCCGGTGGGTGACGGTAGTGCGCAGGGCGTGCAAGTGGCCGCGGTGGTAGAAGACAAATCGCCGATGAAGATGGTCTATGATCCGAAAAATCCGGCGGCCGACGCCAAGGGTTATGTGGCAATGCCCAATGTAAACGTGGTGGATGAGATGGTGAACATGATCTCGGCATCGCGCGCATACCAGGATAATGTGCAGGTGTTGAACACCTCGAAAACACTATTGCTCAGAACACTGACCATCGGGCAATAGTTTGAATGCATGGGCCGCCCTATCGTCGTTGTTTGGCGGCCCGTTGGAGTGGCATAACCCGCGGCTGGGCCAAGGTTTTCAACCGGATTGGCAGGTGGTGGGTTGATAAACCGGAAAATTTTTCGGGTAATGGACCTAGTTCGTTCGATACATAAAGAAAGGAAGTTGTCATGGTAACCGGCACGCAATCCACCAATTCGGCTGCAGCACTGTTTGCTTCACTGAATGCGAACGCAAGCGCCACGTCAGCCACTGCAACCAGTTCGGTTGCCGCCACGCAGAACCAGTTCCTGCAATTGCTGGTCACGCAAATGAAGAATCAGGATCCGCTCAACCCCATGGACAATGCGCAGGTGACTTCGCAGATGGCGCAGCTCAGCACAGTGACCGGCATCAACAATCTGAATGCAACATTGCAGGCGTTGAGTAGCAGCCTGACTTCAAATACCAATCAATCCATGCAGGCGTCCGGCATGATAGGGCATGGCGCGCTGGTGGCGGGCAATAACATCAGTCTGGCAAGTGGCGGCACGGCCATAGGCGGTTTTCAATTGCCGCAGTCAGTCGATAATGCCCAGGTGTCGGTCTATGATTCGGCCGGAAACCTGGTGAATACCATTAATCTGGGCGCGCAACCTGCAGGTGTGGTTGATTGGGGATGGAATGGAACCGATAGCAGCGGGGCTGCTGTACCGGCCGGCAACTATACCTTTGCGGTGAATGCAGCACAGGGCGGGAATAGCGTGGTTGCCACCCCATTGCAATATGGCGTGATAAACAGCGTCACTCAGGATGCGCAGGGCGTAACTTTGGCTGTCGGTGGACTGAACGGGATTGCGATGTCGCAAATAGTGCAAATACTTTGACTGAAATTGGTATCGAGAATGAAAAAGTTTAAGGAGACATCTAACGGTGTCATTTTACTAATACCCGCAAGGGGAGCTATGCATAGCCATTCGACTATGCCAGCAAACAACGCCAGCTAAGTCGCTGGTTAACGCCGCCAGACATTCGGCCTTTGGTCGGTCTTGGCACAGGGAGAACATCATGGGTTTTGAGCAAGGCTTGAGCGGGTTAAATTCGGCATCGGTGCAACTGGATACGATAGGCAATAACGTGGCGAACTCGGGCACGGTCGGATTCAAGGATTCCCAGGCGCAATTTGCAGCCATGTATGCATCCGCCCTTTCCGGTGCCAGCGGATTGCAAGTGGGAGGCGGCAGCAGTGTATCCGCTGTCGTGCAACAGTTCAGCCAGGGCAACATCACCACCACCAGCAACCCCATGGACACGGCGATCAGCGGACAAGGGTTCTTTCGCCTGGTTGATCAGAGCGGTACCGTGATGTATAGCCGCAATGGCCAGTTTCAGGTGGACAAGAACGGGTACATCGTGAATGCGCAAGGCAACAAGGTGACCGGTTATTTGCCGAATGCGGCAGGGGCGATCGTCCCCGCTGCACCCGTACCCTTGCAAATCAGTGCGATCAATCTGGCACCCAAACAGTCCGCCAACGTGGTGGTGGGCGTGAACCTGAATGCACTGACCACTGCGCCGGCCACCGCAACTTTCAATCCCGCAGATCCGACCTCCTATAACAATTCAACGTCAACCACCGTCTATGACAGTCTCGGCGCCAGCCATGTGGCCACGATATATTTTCAGGACCAGCCGGTCGCGCCAACTTCGGCCACTGCCGCCATCCCTGCCGGATCGACAACGGTTAACGTTGCCGACATCACCGGGTTGTCTGTCGGCGACACGATCACGATTCCGGGCGCAAATACAGCCAGTGGTACCCTAACGGCTACCATTTCCTCGATCACACCCGGTGCGGCACCGGCAGGCACACTGGCTTTTTCGCCGGCGACGGTTACCGCAGTGGCAAGCGGCGTTGCGATCGCCTCAAACGCGGGGTCGTCAAGCTGGAACACTTATTTGTCGGTAGACGGTGCCCAGGTGCCAACACCGAGCACACCGCTGGCCACCCTCACGTTCAGTACATCCGGGCAACTCATTTCTCCTGCGGGTCCGCCGCTGGGGCAGGCCGTTTCCGCTTCATTCACTCCGTCAGGGACGGCGGCGGCGCAGAATCTTACCTTCAACTTCGGCCAGACTACCCAGTATGGCGGCACGTTTGGTGTCAACAGCCTGACCCAGGACGGTTATGCGACCGGCCAATTGACCGGGTTTACGACCAGCCCGGACGGGACAATCATGGGGAGCTATTCCAACAGCCAGACACGCCCGCTGGGCCAAATGGTGCTGGCAAATTTTACGGATCCACAGGGTTTGCAGCCGGTGAGCAATAACAATTGGGTGGAAACGGCGGCATCGGGCGGGCCGCTGGTTGGAACACCCGGATCAAGCAGCCTGGGCGTGTTGCAGTCGTCAGCGACGGAAAATTCCAATGTGGATTTGACGTCCGAACTGGTGAACATGATTACCGCCCAGCGCAATTATCAGGCGAATGCACAGAGTATCAAAACCCAGGATCAGAACATGCAAACCCTGATGAGCTTACGCTAATTGATGCAGGGGAAATCAAGGGCAACTCATGACCTCATTTGACTTGCGCAATTTTCCTTGATCCTGATTAGGAGAAAACGATGGATAGGCTGATCTATACCGCAATGACGGGCGCGTCACAGGTGCTTGAGCAACAGGCGACTGTCGCGGAGAACCTGGCCAATGTCAATACCACGGGATTTCGCGCAACGATGGATACGTTTCGTGCCGTGCCGCTGGTCGGCGAAGGTCTGCCTACCCGTACCTTCGTGGCCGATGCCACGGTAGGAACGGATTTTTCGCAGGCGGCCATTCAGCACACGGGAAATCCGCTCGATGTGGCGGTGAACGGCCCCGGCTGGATTGCGGTGCAGGGTGCCGATGGCAAGGAAGCCTACACCCGCAACGGCAGTCTGCAAATCAGCCCGAATGGCTTGCTGCAAACACATTCGGGTTTGAATGTGCTTGGTGATAACGGCCCGATCACTGTTCCACCCGATACCGAGGTCAGCATTGCCAAGGACGGTACGATTTCAACTGTGCCCAGCGGATCAAACGCGGCTTCAGTGGTGACGGTGGGACGGCTGAAACTGGTCAATCCGCCCACGGCACAACTGGAGCGCGGCGGAGATGGCCTGTTCCGTATGAAAAACGGCACAGCAGCACGCTCGGATGCCCGCACCGAAGTCGTGCCCAACAGTCTTGAAGGCAGCAATGCCGATCCGGTCAAGGCGATGGTGGACATGATTTCGCTGGCGCGCAAATTCGACATGCAGATGAAGATGCTGCAAAGCGCGGATAGCAACGAACAGCAAGCCACCGGAATAATTTCCCTCGCCAGTTAGCAGCGCCCGTAAATTGAAAGGATAGAAAAATGATACGTTCTTTGTGGATTGCAAAAACAGGCATGGATGCACAACAGATGCAGATGGATGTGATCGCGAACAACCTGGCCAACGTGAGCACCACCGGCTTCAAGGGTTCGCGCCCGGTGTTCGAGGATTTGCTGTACCAGACGCTACGCCAACCGGGCGCGCAGTCTTCCCAGCAAACCCAGCTTCCATCAGGCCTGCAGCTAGGCACCGGGGTTAAACCGGTGGCGACGGAACGTCTGATGACCCAGGGCAACCTGACTCAAACCGGTAACCAGCTGGATGTGGCAATTTCCGGGGCGGGGTTCTTTCAGGTGCTGATGCCCGACGGCACCACATCCTATACCCGGGACGGATCGTTTCAGACCGACAGTCAAGGACAACTGGTGACCGCCAGCGGCTTTCCTGTCCAGCCTGCCATTACCATTCCGGCCAATGCCACCACGGTCACCATCGGCCAGGACGGCACGGTTTCAGTCACCCAGGCGGGGGTGGCCACACCGGTACAGATCGGCAGCCTGCAACTGGCGACATTCATCAATCCGACCGGATTGGAAAGCACGGGGTCGAATCTTTATCAGGAAACAGCTTCATCCGGCACACCGAGCACCACGGTGCCGGGTACCAATGGCAGCGGAACGCTGAGCCAGAATTATCTGGAAACCTCCAACGTCAATGTTGTGGAGGAAATGGTAAACATGATACAGGCGCAGCGCTCTTACGAGATGAATTCAAAAGTCATTACCGCTTCCGACGGGATGTTGCAAAAATTGACGCAGATGTAATGGGGTCAGACGTTCCCAAGCCTGCAGCAGAGGAGATCAAGTGATTTATAGACGGATTTTGGCCGGATCATTGCTGTGCCTGGCCGGCTGCAGCATGACGCCGCCCACCCGTGTTCAGCAACCGATGACGGCCCGGCCGGTTGATCGGCAAGTGGCTGTTCCGGCGGACGGGGCGATCTTTCATGCCGGAATTGACCAGCACCCGTTGTTCGAGGATAGGCGTGCGCGCAATGTGGGCGATACCCTGACCATCTATATCCAGGAAAATACCACCGGAGCCAGAAAGTCCAGTGGTGCTACCAGCACTTCAAACAATATCAATGCCAACCTGCCTTCAATATTCAACGCGTTGCCGATTACCAGCAGCAGCAGCGGTAAAACGGCAACAACAGGTGCGGGTGCGGCCAGTGTCGATTTGACCGGAACAATTTCGGTGACGGTGATCAAGGTATTTTCAAACGGAAATTTGCTGGTTAGCGGTGAAAAACAGGTGTCGTTGAATAATAGCGACGAATACATCCGCTTTTCCGGCGTGGTCGATCCCGTCTCGATCAGCAATGTGAACACCGTATCGTCGACGCTGGTTGCAGATGCGCACCTCGAATACAAGAATGCGGGCGCGATGAGCGAAGTCATAAACGATGCGAAGTCGCTGGGATTTTTGGGGCGGTTCTTCCAGTCGGTGTTGCCGTTCTGAAGACCGCGTCTGCAGGCATGGAGATATAGATGAAACGATTTTTTTCAGTGGTGCTGGCAATATGGGTGCTGCATCCATTTGCCGCATCCGCCGAGCGTATCAAGGACCTGGCAAGCATACAGGGGGTGCGTGATAACCAGCTGATCGGTTATGGCATCGTGGTCGGGCTGGACGGCAGCGGTGACCAGACCACGCAAACGCCGTTCACGGTACAAAGCGTGATCACCATGCTGTCGCAGATGGGGGTGAATATGCCGCAAAGCACCAGTTTGCAGCTGAAAAACGTGGCGGCGGTTGTTGTGACCGCGATGCTGCCGCCGTTTGCCAAGCCGGGCCAGACCATCGATGTGACGGCTTCCTCAATCGGCAATGCCAAGAGCCTGAGCGGCGGTACGCTGTTGATGGCGCCGCTGAAAGGCGCCGATGGACAGATTTATGCGATGGCACAAGGCAATTTGCTGGTTGGCGGGGTGGGCGCATCGTCAGGTGGCTCATCGGTGCAGGTGAATCATCTGAGCGTGGGCAGGGTCCCATCCGGCGCAACGGTTGAGCGCGCCGTGCCGACGGTATTGGGCCAGGGTGGTTTCATCAATCTGGAATTAAACACATCGGATTTCACCACTGCATCCCGGGTCGTGAATGCCATCAACGGGCAGGTTGCCCCGGACCTTGCGTCGGCCCTGGACGGACGGATGATACAGGTACGCGCACCGGCAGGCAGCGAACGTGTGGCGTTCATTTCCAGGATCGAAAATCTGGAAGTTGTCCCGGCGGAGGGTGTTGCCAAGGTAATCATCAATGCGCGCACCGGGTCAGTGGTGATGAACCAGGCGGTGACGCTGCTGCCCTGCGCAGTGGCGCACGGCAACCTGACCGTGGTGATCAATGCCGATAACTCGGTGAGTCAGCCCAACCCGCTTGCCAAGGGGAAAACCGTAAAAACCAGCAATGCCACGATAGACATCAAGGCGGAAAAGGGCAGTGTGGTGCAACTGCCTAACGGTGTGTCATTGACCGACGTGGTCAACGCATTGAATTCGATCGGTGCGACACCGCAGGATTTGCTGTCGATCCTGCAGGCGATGAAGTCGGCCGGCGCGTTGCGTGCCGAACTGGAGGTGATTTAATTGGTTAAGCCACTGGATGCCACCGCGCAACTGGCGATTGATTCGAACAGTCTCAATCAGTTGCGCGCCGAGGCCCAGCGGTCGCCGGATAAGGCCCTCAAGGCCGTTTCGCAGCAGTTCGAGTCGGTGTTCATCAATATGATGCTGAAAAGCATGCGTGACGCGACACCGCAAAACGGCATGTTCGATAGCGAGCAAACCAAAATGTTCACCGGCATGCTGGATCAGCAATTGGCTCAAACCATGGCGACCCGCGGCATAGGGTTGGCAGATATGATGGTCAAACAGCTGGGCGGGAAGCATAACCCCACGCCCGAGTCTCATCCGGTCAGTGGTGGCATTGCCAAGAAACCCTGAAATTTCGCTAAAGGGTTTGTGATTTGTGCCGATAACACTATCGAATGCGTCTGTGGACGGAACAGGGAAAAAACATGGGAAGCAATTTAATCTCCTCGGCATTAAGCGGTTTGAATGCCGCCCAATACGGGATAACCACCACTGAAAACAACATCTCCAATGCCAGCACACCGGGCTACTCGCGCCAACAAGTCTTGTTGAGCCCGGTTCCCGGGCAGGCAACCGGTACCGGATTTCTTGGCCAGGGTGTGGATGTTACCGGGGTGAGAAGAATTTATGACCAATACCTGACCACCCAGGTTTTGCAACAGCAGAGCCAGGCCAGTTACCTGACGACCTTCCAGACTGCAATCGCGCAGGTTGACAATTTGCTCTCGAATCAGGCGGCAGGCATACCGCCGGCGCTGCAGAATTTTTTCAACGGCCTGAATGCGCTGGCCAACAATCCCGCTGACATCCCGACCAGGCAAGCCTTGCTTGGCGATGCGCAGACGGTGGTCGGCCAGTTCCAGAGTGTGAATCAGCAATTGACCAGCATAGCCAACGGGCTAAACGGGCAAATCAGCGGAAGTGTCCAGACTATCAACAGTTATGCCCAGCAGATAGCCGCGCTGAACCGCACTATCAAACAGGCTGTTGCCAGCGGACAGGGACAGCAGCCTAATGCATTGCTGGATCAGCGCGACCAATTGATCAACCAGTTGGGACAGCAAATTCAAACGACAGCGCTACAACAATCAGACGGAACAGTCAGCGTATTTATCGGCACCGGGCAGGCGCTGGTAATGGGCAACCAGGCAATGTCGTTGCAGGCCAGCACGTCGGCAAGCAACCCCAGCCAGCTGGCAATTTCTTACCTGGGGCCTAACGGGGGTGCTATTCCATTGCCACCGGGCAGCCTTCAGGGCGGCAGCCTGGGGGCATACCTCGACTTTCAGGCCCACAGTTTGACGCCGGCGCAAAATGCACTCGGACTGGCTGCGATAGGATTGGCGACCAGTGTGAACCAACAGAACCAGATGGGGCAGGATTTGAATGGGGCGCTGGGCGGCGCAATTTTCAATGTTGCCGCGCCAAATGTCATTTCCAACGCGGGCAATACCGGCACGGCGCGGGTGTCGGCCACGATTACCAACGTGGGCGCGCTGACCAGCAGCGACTATCAACTGAAATTTGACGGGACGAATTACTCGATAACAAATTTGTCGAACAATGCCGTGACAAATCTTGGTACAACGCTGCCCCAGACCATAGACGGGTTCACCGTCAATTTGAATTCGGGAACCGTCGCAGCGGGTGACAGCTTCCTGATACAGCCTACCGTTAACGGTGCGAATGCCATGGGGTTGATCACCAATGACCCTGCCAAGCTTGCCGCCGCCGCACCGATACTTGCGTCGGCCGGACCGGCCAATGCCGGTTCCGCGACAATCGGCAGTGGCACCGTGATACCCCCGCCGCCAACGGGCCCGAATTTGCAGCTACCGCTTACGATCACGTTCAATAATCCGCCAACCACTTACAGCCTGACTTCCACGAATGCAACGATAGGAGGTGGTGGTACGACTGTGTCCGGGGTCGACACGACCAACATGGCAGTCGGCATGCCGGTAACAGGCGGCGGATTCCCTGCCGGGACGACGATTACAAGCATAACCGGAACGACATTTGTGACTTCTGCCGCTGGGACTGCAGGTACAGGCCAGACTTTGCAGGTCGGTAGCTTCCCCTATATTTCCGGTGGTGTCTCGCTCAGCAATGCAAGCATTTTCGGATCCACGGTGACCGTGGCGAGTACGGCCAACCTGGTTGTCGGTGCCCCGCTCGGCGGAGCAGGTTTTCCTGCCGGGACGACGATTGCCAGCATCACCAACGGGACGACATTTGTGACTACTTCCCCGGCTGTTCCATCCACAGCAACAGGCCAAACGATACAGGTCGGGAACACCTTTAACGGATGGGTAGCACAGATATCAGGCACGCCGGTTGCGGGTGATACGTTTACCGTGGGGCCCAATACCAACGCGGTCGGGGATAACCGTAATGCTTTGCTGATGGCGGGTTTGCAAACGCAGACTTTGATGTCGAATGGCACGGCGAGCATAGGGGACATATATAGCCAACTGGTAGCCAATGTCGGCAGCCAGGATCAACAGATGACTGCAAGCAGCGCGGCGCAAAACAACATGCTGTCGCAAACGGTCGCATCGCAGCAGGCGATATCGGGCGTCAATCTGAATGAAGAGGCGGCGAATCTGGTTCAATTTCAAAATGCATATCAGGCATCGGCCAAGGCATTGCAAATTGCCAACTCGCTGTTCACTACCTTGTTGTCATCTTTTCCCTAGGAAAGCAGGTGCATGATGCGTATCAGTTCCAGTACCATTTTTAACAGCGCCGTTGCCAACATGGATCAACAGCAAGTGCAGTTGGCCAAAAGCCAGCAGCAGGTGTCAACCGGGCTGCGCATGCAAACTGCAGCAGATGATCCGGTTGCAGCAGCCCAGGCACTGACGGTTACCCAGGCCAGTGCAACGAACACGCAATACATATCAAATGGCAACTCGGCTCAAAACACCCTGTCGCTCGCTTCATCGGCATTGCAAAATGTGACGAGCCTGATCCAGGCCGTACAGAGCGAGGCAATACAGGCGGGTAACGGCTCGTACAGCAATTCCGACCGCAGCACCATCGCAACCCAGTTAACCAGCCAGCTGCAACAGTTGCTGGGTCTGGCAAACAGTACCGATGGCACGGGAAACTACCTGTTTTCGGGGTTTCAGACCCGCACCCAGCCGTTTGTAAATACCCCGGCAGGCACCGGTTATTTTGGCGATAACGGACAGCGCAATGTACAGGTCAGTGCGACCCAGCAAATCGCGTCAAACGATCCGGGCGCGAGCGTGTTCATGAGCATCAGGAATGGCAACGGTACCTTTGCCACGCAGGCCGGCACCAATTCCATAACTCCCGGCCCCAATCTGGGTAGCGGGGTGATCAGCGCGGGTTCGGTTGCAAATCCGCCACCGACAATGCCGATGCCCAACTATAGCGTGGCATTCACGGTCACCCCCGGAGCGGCGGGTATGCCGGATGTGACGACGTACGATGTGACCAACACGACTACGGCCACGGTTGTTTCCACTGGCAACCCCTATGTAAGCGGGCAAAACATCAGTTTTGCCGGTGTGCAATTCAACATTCAGGGCGCACCCGCCAATGGCGATACATTTTTCGTCACGCCGAGCAGTAATGTCAGTATCTTTAAAACAATTTCGGATTTGATTACCACGCTGAATACCCCGGTGGCCAATTCCGCAAGCGGCGGTGGAAGCACCAGTACCAGCCTGACCAACAGCCTGAATTACGGACTCACCAACCTGGGTAATGCGCTGAACAATATTCTGAGGGTACAGTCTTCGCTGGGTTCCCGACTCAACGAGATCAGTTCATTGCAGACGACAGGAAGCAGCCTGGACTTGCAGTACCAGAAAAATTTGTCGCAGTTGCAGAGTGTGGACATGACCCAGGCGATCAGCAACCTGGCCCAGCAGCAAACCAATTTGCAGGCGGCGCAGAAATCCTTTGCCACGGTATCCAACCTTTCCCTGTTCAGTTACCTGCCGTAGGTTTGATCAGACCAAGGGCCGTGCTGATACCTTGCTGGGTGAGTCTGTCCATCATCGGGACGAAGTAGGGCGTGGAAAGCGCAAGTACAAAGAATCCGATTGCCAGCGTGATCGGGAAGCCAACGGCGAATATGTTGAGCTGCGGTGCGGCGCGTGTGAGTATCCCCAGCGCAATATTGGTGATCAGCAAAGCGGCCAGTATCGGCAGGGAAATCTGTACGGCGTAGACGAAGATGCTGCTTCCCCAATGGGCAATACCATTGAATCCCTGCGCCGACATCATGCTGCCTATGGGTAGTGTCTGAAAGCTCTCGGCCAGCGCGGAAATCATGTACAAATGGCCATCGATCGACAGGAAGGCAAGCGAGGCGATTATCCCCAGCCATTGGGCGATGATGGCAGTCTGAACGGCATTGACCGGGTCATAAAAGCTGGCGAATCCCAGCCCCATCTGCAATCCGGCCAGCTCTCCCGCCATTTCTACGGCGTTGAAAATCAGACTGATGGTGAATCCCATGGCCAGTCCGATGATGATCTGCTGGATGATGATCAGCAAACCCTGCATTGAGCCGATTGCCACTTGAGGTATCGAGTTGACGGTGGGGGCAATGATGATGGCGAGCAGAACGGAAAAGCCGACTTTGACCCGCACCGGGACTTGCTTGTTGCCGAATATTGGCGAGCTGGCAATCATGGCCAGGATGCGCATCAGCGGGTAGATCAAAGTAGCCAGCCAGGCATCTAGCTGCGTGCTGGTGAAGCTGATCACGAGCAGGCCTCGCGGCTTTCGCGGCAAAAGGGAAAAAAAGTTTGGCCGGCCCCGCTATGTTTGCCCTTTGCTATCTTGCCGACCATGAAATTTATCCGATCATCCCGGGGATATTGCCGAACAGGCGCTGGATATAATCGACCATGGCGTTCACCATCCATGGACCCATGAAAATCAGCATCACAAAGATACCGAGCAGCTTCGGGATGAAAGACAGGGTCAGTTCATTGATCTGGGTGGCGGCCTGAAAAATACTGACGACCAGGCCAATGACAAGCGCGGTAAGCAACAGCGGGGCGGAAATCATCAACGTCATTTCGACGGCTTGTTGTCCGAGTGTAACAACGGTTTCGGGGGTCATCATGGATGTGAGGGTCAGGTAAAGAAACTCTGTGCCAGCGATCCGATGATCAGATTCCATCCGTCTGCCAGCACGAACAGCATGATCTTGAAGGGCAGGGAAATGACGGCGGGTGACACCATCATCATGCCCATCGACATCAGCACGCTGGCGACCACCATATCGATGATGAGGAAGGGAATGAAAATCACAAATCCGATCTGGAAGGCGGTTTTCAATTCGCTGGTCACGTAAGCGGGTACCAGAATGCGCAGCGGTACCTGGTCTGCACTCTGCAGCGGCGGGCTGTTTGAGATCTTGACGAACAGGGCGAGGTCGGACTCACGGGTTTGCCGCAGCATGAAGGTTTTAAGCGGCGCGCTGCCCTTGTCCAAAGCCTGTTCCATGCTGATTTTGTTCTCGCTGAACGGCAAGTAAGCATCGGTGTAAATTTTGTCGAACACCGGTGCCATGACAAAGAAGGTGAGAAACAAAGCCAGGCCGATCAGTACCTGGTTGGGGGGCGCAGTGGGCGTGCCGATGGCGGAGCGCAGCAGGCTCAGCACGATGATGATGCGGGTAAATCCGGTCATCATCAGCAGGATGGCCGGCAGAAAACTCAGCGAGGTAAGCAGCAACAGCAGTTGCAGGCTCAAGCTGTATGTTTGAACTCCACCCGGCGCGGTCGTGCTGGTCAAGGCAGGCAGGCTGATTTCAGCCGATGCCGTTTGAGTTGTGCCGAGCAGTGCCAGAAACAGTATGAGCGGGATGAAAAAATTACGGCGCATTGCGTTTCCTGTCGGTTGGCCGGTGTTGCAAAACCGTAGACAGCAACTTTGCGAACTTGTTATCTGGCTGCCCGGAACCGGGGGCCGGGTTCTCGGCGTTCTGCAATGTTTGCTTCGGGAGTGTATGCAGGGTGCGGATTTGCCCGGGTCCCACGCCGACGACCAGCCAGGTGTCGTTCACTTCCACCACAACGATCCGCTCCCGCTGGCCTACCGCCACGCTTCCCAAAACCTTGAGCAGATTGCCTCCCCCCAGTTTTGTTGAATTAACGCGCTTGAGCAGCCAGCCCACCAGCGCGATGACGGCCAACACCAGGAGCAGGCTGAAAATGATTTGCACGATGCTGCCGGAGCTGACGGCGGGCGGCGGCGGAATGTAGGCCGGACGCGCGCCCTCGGCAGCTATCGCCCAAACAGGCAGAGTCGCCAACGTGGCGGCCACGCAAAAACGGAATCTGTAGCCCATGTTATTTGTTCAGGCGGTGCAGCCGCTCGGACGGGGTAATGATGTCCGTCAGGCGGATGCCGAGCTTTTCGTTGACCACAACGACTTCGCCCTGCGCGATCAGGAAACCGTTGATCATTACGTCCAGCGGTTCGCCGGCCATACCGGCCAGTTCGACAACCGAGCCTTGGGCCAGCTGCAGCAAATGCTTGATGGGCATTTTGGTGCGGCCAAGTTCTACGGACAGTTGTACCGGAATGTCCAGAATCATGTCCAGATCGTTCGGGGTGGTTGCCGCCCCGCCTGCCCCGAATTGCTGGAACGTGGCAGCCTTGACCGGTTCGTCCGTGGATGCCTGTTCGGCCATGGCCGCACCCCAGTCATCGGCAGTGATGGCTTCGTTTTCTGCGGCTTCGTCAGACATGACCTTCTCCTTCTTTTGTTGAGAGCATTTTTTCAACTTTCAACGCATATTGATTATTGAATGCGCCATATTTGCATTCCATTACCGGGATACCATCCACCGAAGCAATGATGTTTTCCTGAATTTCGAGCGGGACGATATCCCCGCTGCGCATTTTTAGCACCTGGTCCAGCGTTACGGTAGCCTGGCCGAGTTGGGCAACCAGTTCGATATTGGCGGATTGCACCTGTTTCGACAGCAACTGCAACCATCGATGGTCCATGGCAACATGTTCACCCTGCATGGTGCTGTAGAGCAAGTCCTTGACGGGCTCGAGCATCGAGTAGGGCATGCAAATGTGGAATGCGCCACCATTGCCGCCCAGTTCAATATCAAACGTGGTGACGATCACCACCTCGTTCGGGGTTGCGATGTTGGCAAACTGGGGATTCATTTCCGAACGCACGAATTCAAATTTCAGCGGCTGGACGTTTTCCCAGGATTTTTCATAGCTCTCGAAAGCGACAACAATCAATTTCTGGATGATGCGGTGCTCAGTCTGGGTAAATTCGCGACCCTCCACACGGGTATGAAAACGCCCGTCGCCGCCGAACATGTTGTCCACCACCAGGAACACCAGGTTCGGATCAAAGATGAACAAACCATTGCCGCGCAGCGGCTTGGCCTGGATGATATTCAGGTTGGTCGGCACATGCAGATTGCGAATGAATTCGCCGAACTTCAATACCCGCACCGGGCCGATCGAGATTTCCGGGGTGCGGCGGATGAAATTGAACAGGCCGATACGGAACAACCGCGCAAACCGTTCATTGATGATTTCCATGGTGGGCATGCGCCCGCGCACGATGCGTTCCTGCGATGCAAGATTGTATGCGCGTACTTCTCCCGCTGCGGCTTCCGGATGATCAGAGGAATCATCCGCTTCGCCGCTTACGCCCTTGAGCAGGGAATCAACTTCTGATTGTGAGAGAAATTCGCTCATTTCCTGTTATTGAATGATGAACCTATTGAATGATGAACGAAGTGAATAGCACTTCATCGACACCGCTTTTGTCTGCTGGCGGCGGGGCCAATCCGGTCGGGGCCGATGCTGCGGCTAATGGAGCTGGTGCCGCGTGAATACCCAGTATGGTTTCGATCTGGCTCTTGATGTCACTGGCCAACTTCTCTTTACCCGCGATCGTGTAGAGCACCGACGGATGTTGGCTTGAAAGCAGCATATTCACACGACTCAGAATTTCCGGATTCCTGGCCTTGATTGCTTCTTCCAGCCCGGGCTTGGAAATTTTGATGGAAATTGCAACTTGCAAGTAACGATCCGTATCGTCATCGTGCATAAGGTTGGCGGTAAATGTACCCAGTTCGACATATTTCGGCGGGATCTCAACCGCCACCTTTTCTTTTTTGTCGGTCGCATGGCCGGGCTTCATCAAAAAGTATGCAGCCGCGCCACCCCCTGCCAGGAGCAGCACCAGGATAATAATGATCAGCTTTTTCTTTCCACCTTTGGCCGGAGATGGATTGTTTTGTTCTGTTTCGAGTGGTTTTCCAGCTGTTTTCGGTTTTGCTGCTGTTGCCATATTTGTTTTCCTTGTCTACGGTTGGATTATCAATAAAATCGCAGTCGATGATAACCCGATTAACGCTTGAATTCCCCGCTAATTCGGATTCGATGTTCAGGCAAAAGTATCCAGTATTCCGTTGTGGCGCCGTACTGGCGCACTCTGTGCAGTTACCGGCGATAACGGGTTCGATCTGGTATTGATGGAGGGAATGCCGCGTGGTGACGAATTACCGGAATCCTGGTTCATGTTCCCGCCCCCGTTCCGGTCGCGCGGAGGCTGGTCGCTCACCGTGGCATTGCCCAGCATGATCTGGTTATCGGCCAGGACTTCACGAAGTTTAGGCAGTGCATTTTCTACGGCATCACGTACCGCGCTGTGCGGTGACGTAAACTGGACGGTGAGCTGGTTGTCCGTCATCTTCAATACTACATTCAACGGGCCCAGATCGGGAGGGTTCAGGTGCAGTTCGGCGCTGTGGTTTTGCTGGTTGCTCATCCAGGTAATCTTTTGCGAAAACTCGTTGGGCCATGCGCTGCTGCCTATCGGACTGGTGACGGATTGAGCATTGTTGGCGGGCGCGTTGCTGCCCTGGATATTCGGCATCACACCCGCAGTCGGCTCAGGGGCAGCCCCTTTTCGGTCGCTTTGGCCAGTTTGAGAGAAAATTCCGGAAATGGCGGTTTCGTTCCTGGCCGTACCGGTTGCAGCATGCAGGGGCAATGGCAAGTTGGCACTTTTGGCCGAAGCAGCGGGCTGTTCAGTGTTGTTCGCTGCCGCCAGGGTTGTCTCAGATTTGTTGTTCTTGACGGGGGTTTTCGTAATTTCGCCGGTAGTCAGTGGCACAGCAACCGTATCGCTTGTTGCAATTGATGCAGGCGATGCGGGTAATGCAGGCGATGCCGGGGCCAAACTGTCAACTCCGGCCGACAATTTCGACACGCCCTGTTCAGCTGCGCTGGCGGGAGCTGCACGCGGCGTGGAGACAGCAGCAGCCTGATTTCCCGCGGGCGTTGCAACACTCTGCGGCACCGCGATTTGCAGCATCAATGCGGCAACCGAACTGGCCTGATCGCTGGTGGCGCCATTGATGGGTGTTGCCTGATCCTTGGCTTTTTGCGCAGCCGAAGCCGCATCACTGGCAGGGATTTTTGTGCTGTCATCGGCCGCAGGAATTAGTGCTGATTTGGGGGCAGGTAGGCCGGTTTGACCGATCTGGCGTGCCAGCAGGCTCGCGAAAGATTCTGCAGCAGGATCATTTTCCGGAGTATTGGTCTGTGATGACGCTGAATTGCCGGTTTGCGCGGCAGGGTCGGTGCGGGTCAACGCGGTATCTCCCGCGCCCTTTACGGGTGTCGGCGCGCTATTGGTGACGATCGGCAGTATGGTCATGGCAGTATTCTCCTGGTTTCGGCGCAGCTGTCTGGTTAGCTAGGGTCGTCGCTGTTGCTGGCCTTGTAGGTAGCGAATCTGCCGGTATGTTCATCAAGTGCGGTTTGTTCAAACTTGGCTGCGGCAATATTCTGGGTTTCGGCGTGGCGTTGTTGCAGTACCTCGAAGGATTTTAGCTTGCGCTGTGCAGTATTGAATTCACCGCGCCCGGCCTGGGTTGACAACTTGCTTTGGCCGACCAGTTTGAGTTGCTGGCTGATCGCCTCGTCGAGCTTGCTCATGAACTCCTGAAAGTTGCGCAATTCGGCGGGATTGATGCCATTTTGCGTGGCAGCCTGCAATCGTGCCTGATAGTCCTTGCGATATTGCTGCAGCATGTCCAGCTTGCTTTGCGCGCTGAGCTGCTGTTTGTTCAGCTGCCCAAGCTTGCGCGTTGCCGAATCATTCTGATGTTGTGCCAGATTTATCAGCGGTTGCAATGTAAATGGCTTTGTCATGATTGAGATGTTGGTTAATGTGAAAACTTGTTATTTTGCTATAGCCATGGATTCTTGGTGTGCCGGTGCAAACAATGCATCCAGTTTGCCTATACTCGCCGCATAAGATTCACGCTGAAACATGTCCTGTTTCAGGAACGCTTCCATGCGTGGATAAAGTTCGATCGCTTCATCCAGCATGGGGTTGGTGCCGTTGACATATGCGCCCACGCTGATCAGGTCGCGGTTGCGCTGGTACAGGGAATACATGTGCTTGAAGCGTTGCACGACGGACAAGTGTTCCGGGGTTGCCAGACGCGACATGACGCGGCTGATTGATGCTTCGATATCGATTGCCGGATAGTGGCCCTGTTCAACCAGCCGCCGCGACATCACGATATGTCCGTCGAGAATCGCGCGCGCACTGTCGGCAATCGGGTCCTGCTGATCGTCGCCTTCGGTCAATACCGTGTAGAAGGCCGTGATCGAGCCGCTTCCTTCCAGACCGTTTCCGGCACGTTCAACCAGTTGCGGCAGCTTTGCGAATACCGAAGGAGGGTATCCCTTGGTGGCGGGCGGTTCTCCTACTGCCAGCCCGATCTCCCGTTGTGCCATGGCAAAGCGGGTCAGCGAATCCATGATCAACAGGACATTCTTGCCCTGGTCGCGGAAATATTCTGCAATCGTGGTGGCGTATGCGGCACCCTGCAGGCGCATCAGCGGGGAAGTGTCCGCGGGAGTGGCGACGACCACCGAGCGCGCCATGCCTTCCTTGCCGAGAATGTCATTGATGAACTCCTTCACTTCGCGGCCGCGTTCGCCGATCAATCCGACCACGGTGACATCTGCGCTGGTATAGCGCGCCATCATGCCGAGCAGCACGCTTTTTCCCACACCGCTGCCGGCGAACAATCCCATGCGCTGCCCGCGTCCCACGGTCAGCATGCTGTTGATGGCGCGCACGCCGACATCCAGTGCAGTGTCAATTGACGCGCGTTGCAAAGGATTGAATGGGCGGCTTTGCAGCGGTGCGGAATCCGATTCGTGAAGCGCTCCCAATTGGTCTAGCGGTTTACCGGACCCATCCAGTACGCGCCCGAGCAGCATATCCCCGACCGGAAGATGTTTCGCATGATCGGCAATGCGCCGCATTGGTTTGCGTTTCCTGTCCATGCCCATGGTATGTGCCAGTTCAATCGGCAGCACGCGCGCGCCCGGAATCAATCCGTACACGTTATTTTCGGGCATCAGAAACAATCGCTCGCCGGAAAAGCCGACTACCTCGGCTTCAACCACATAATTGGGCAGATGAATCGCGCAGGTGCTGCCGACCGGCATTTTCAAACCGACGGCCTCCATCACCATGCCGGTCACCTTGGTGAGATGGCCGCTTGGCGGCATCGGGTTGCAGCCAGCCACATATTCTCGGCCTTCAGCAAGAAAGCTCTGCCAGCGCTGGCTGTGTGCCTTCACCCCTGCCATGACTTATCCTGCCCGATTGATTCGACTATACACTTCCAGCGCTCTTCAATAGTGGCGTCAACGCTGGTATGCGCGGTTTCGACACGGAGTCCGCCGCGGCTGATTTGCGGGTCGGTCAGAAATTTCCATCCGGAATGCGACAATTGCTCGCCCATATGCCGGCGAACCAATTCTGCATCTTCCGGATGCAGAATGAGATGGGCATTCTGGTTGAAGTGAGGCAGGCTGACGATCGCTTCGCTGACTACTTTCAGGATCACTTCGGGTTTAGCCAGCAGGATTTCCGAGACCATTTTCCGGGCAACTTCAAGCGACAAATCCAGTAATGACTGTGCCAGTTGTTCATCCAGTTGATTCAGCTCGCCCTGGACACCCTGCATCAGCCCGTTAATTTTATCCGCCTCGTCGCGTGCTTGTTGAATGCCCGCGGCGTAACCCGAATCACGCCCTTCATTGTATGCCTGTTGCCTGATGCCATCGATTTCCGCAACAGTGACAAGTTCGGTTTTGATATTGCCCGGGCCTTGATTTTTTGCACCGCCACCGGGATCAAACGAAGCCAGTTCCCAGCGTTCGAATGCGGTCAGCTGTTCTTTCGGGATGACCGTGCTAGACATATGCTTCCTCGCTCTTCCCGCCTAGCGAAATCTGGCCTTCATCGGACAGGCGGCGCACGATCTTGAGTATTTCCTTTTGATTGGATTCAACTTCGCTGAGTTTGACCGGTCCTTTTGATTCGAGGTCATCGCGCATCATTTCTGCAGCACGCTGCGACATGTTCGTGAATATTTTTTCGCGCAATTCTTCGCTCGCCCCCTTGAGCGAGACGATCAGGGATTCGGACTGTACTTCGCGCAGAATGAGCTGGATACCGCGATCGTCAATTTCCAGGATATTTTCGAAGATAAACATCTTGTCTTCAATTTTTTGCGCCAGGTCCGGATCAAAACTGCGCACGCTTTCCATCATTTCCGTTTCGAGCACGTTGCCCATGTAATTCAGGATTTCTGCAGCAGCACCCACGCCGCCTTTGAGGTTCTTCTTGCCGCCGGCACCGCCGGACATCAGTTTGCCCAAAACGTCATTGAGCTCGCGCAGTGCAACCGGTTGCACGCTATCAAGCGTGGAAATGCGCAGCAGCACATCGTTGCGCGTGCGTTCGGTGAGCATTTTCAGAATGCCCGCGGATTGATCGGGATCCAGATGCACCAGAATGGTCGCGATGATTTGCGGGTGTTCGTTGCTGATCATTTCGGCAACGGCACCCGGATCCATCCATTTCAGGCTTTCGATGCCGCTGGTGTCGCTGTTGCTCATGATCCGGTCCAGCAGACCGGCAGCTTTGTCGTCACCCAGTGCCTGGGTGAGCATGCCGCGTATGTATTCGTTCGAATCCATTCCGATGGTGGTTTTATCCGAAGCGGCGGCAATAAAATTCTGGAATACCGCCGCGATTTCTTCGCGGCCGAGATTTTTCAGATTCACCATGGCGGTACTGATCTTTTGAACTTCTTTGGGTTCAAGATATTTCAGCACGGCGGCAGCTTCGCTTTCGCCAAGCATCATCAGAAGTATTGCGCTCTTTTCGATGCCGGTTGTCATTCCTTTACCCACTCCTTGATGACGCTGGCAACAATCTTCGGTTCTTGCTGGGCAATCTGCCGGGCAACCTGAAGGCTTTGCTCATAGGGCGCGGCGGCAGGAGATGACGGTGCCTCGCTATCGGCACCGGATGCTTCAATCGCCTGAAAGCCGCCGGTATTGCTCAGCGGAGTGAACAGGGCGCGAAATGCCGGCCTGATCACGCCAAAAATGACAAACAGCATCGCGATTGCGATCAGCAAATACTTTATCCCGTCCTTTGCCAGGTTAATGTAATACGGCTGTTTCCAGATCGGTATGGCCGCAATCACCTCTTTGATTTCGGTAAACGGAACAGCCTGGACATTCAGGCTGTCACCGCGCTTCTGGTCAAAACCGACCGCGTCCTTGACCAGACTGTCGATCTGTCCCATTTCAGCATTGCTCAAAGGCTTTTCGACGCTTTTGCCATTGGCATCCGTTACCGTGCGATTCCCATTCACCACCACCGCAACGGACAGCCGCTTTATCGAGCCGACCGGTTGCACAGTGTGGCTTATGGTGCGGTCTACCTCATAGTTTATGGTCGAATCCTTTTGCTGGCTGGACGGACCGGCAGTGCCTGCGGATGCGCCTGTACCGCCCGCGATCGGTGCGGTCGCCGGGACCGGTGGCTGATTGGTCAGTGCGCCCGGTATGCCACCGCTTGCAGGAGCAGTGTTTGACGACTGGCTGCTTTGCTGGCTGCGTATAACCTGTGAAGCGGGGGTCGGATTGGGTGTATAGATCTCGGAAGTTTGTTCGGTTCGCGAGAAATTGATATCGGCCGATACCTGGGCGCGCACATTGTTAGCGCCGAACATTGGTATCAGCAACGCATTGATACGATTGATATAGCTTTGTTCGACCTGGCGCACGTATTTGAGCTGGGTAGGATCCAGGCCTTCGGCATTGCTTCCTTCATGGCTGGCACTCAGCAAGGTGCCGTTCTGGTCAACGACCGTTACATTCTTGGCCGACAGGTCCGGCACGCTGCTGGAAATCAGGTGAATGATGGCACTGACCTGATCCGGGTCAAGCAGCCGTCCGCCGCGCAGATTGAGGAATACCGACGCGCTGGGTTTTTCCTGCTCCTTGACGAATACGCTGGGTTTGGGGATGGCCAGGTGCACCCGCGCGGCAGCCACCGCATCGATACTTTCCACCGTACGGGCCAGTTCGCCTTCCAGTGCACGCTGGTAATTCACCTGCTCGGCAAACTGGGTGATGCCGAATTTCTGGTTGTCCATCAACTCGAAGCCGACATTCCCGCCTTTGGGGAGTCCCTGCGAAGCCAACTTCAGGCGCGCTTCATTGACCTGGTCGGATGGCACCATCAATGCCCCGCCGCCCTCGGCGAATTTGTACGGGATGTTCATCTGTTGCAGCGATTCGATGATGGCTCCGCCGTCGCTGTCGGACAGATTGCTGTACAAAACACGATAGTCGGGTGTTTGCCCCCACATCCACATGCCGGCGAGGAGGGCGATCAATGCCGCAACACCCACGGCCACTCCCATTTTCTGCTGGAAGTTCAGTTGGTTGAAGCGATTTGTCGTGTTGATTTCCGGTTCAGCCATATTGATTCGGGACCATACCAAATAAGCCATTGAGGCACGGAACCCATTATCGGCATCGACGGGCATCCTGAATATACAAATAGGCGGGAAAACCCGTGCCTTTTCATTTTATAGCCGGTGCGAACATTTGGTTATTGTGCACCTGCTGGAAATGGTTGCAGTAGCAAGCCCCGGACAGGGGTCAAAAGGAGATGCAAAATGAATACCTCTGCAGTAGATGGTTTGTTGGCGCAAATGCGTGTCGCGGCAGCGGCTGCGGGATTGCGGGATCCGGGCCAGGCGGCGCAAGCCGGCAAAGTGGATTTCTCCAGTGTCCTGAAATCTTCATTGGACGGCGTGGCGGGTACCCAGTCCAAGGCGGAAGCAATGCAAAAGGCATTTTCGCTGGGTGATGACAAGGTCAGTTTGAGCGATACCATGATCGCGATGCAAAAGGCCAGTATCAACCTGCAGACCACCATTCAGGTGCGCAACAAGTTCGTGCAGGCCTACAACGACATCATGAACATGCAGGTCTGACACTCTGTTCAGCACGGGTTACGGCAGCACTTTGAACTAGCCGCGCAGATGCGATCAACCGGCATGTTGTTTTCCCCTCCAGTTCAGGTTTTTTTGCGCTGCATGTTCGTCACATAGCGCTGCAGCAGTATGCTGGACGCGCTATCGAGATTCTTGAATTCGCATCCGGCGCGCTTATGCGCAATTCCGGATCGGGGCGCCAGCTCAACCATGTTCTTTACCAGGATCGTTCCCTTGATGGTACCCAAATCCGGCAATTCGATCCGGCAATCCGGATAGGATGAGCCCGGGATGAGTTCGCTATCCGATTCCATGCAGGTCAGTCCGACACCGCCGCAGCTGATATCCATCACGATGTAATCCAGTGGCTTTGTATTGGGCGGGGCCTGTTTGTTGATGATGCAGCGCAAAGGCTTGAGTATCGGGGTCGACAGGCGAAAGTATTCGCGACGTTGCAGCCGGTACAGGCTGTCCGGCAGGGGCAGATAGAAGGCGGGGCGGCCCTGGTATTTCACGCTCAAGGCCTGGCTGGCGGTGAATTGAACCTTGATCTGCAAATGGGAGCTGACGAAAGTCAGGTAGTCGCTATTGGCAACGCGCAGATTGAGGGAGGGATGCGGGCTTTGCTCCAGCCACAAGCCGGCATCGTCGGCAGCGAGTGTGGTGGTCAGGATGAATTCGTTCTGGTTGCCATAATAGAGGGCGACCCGATTGCCCTTCTCGGCGATGTAACGCATCACGAACCTGATTTCATTTGGCGAGGAGATGCGCTGCTTTTCATCCTCTTCTTCGGAGAGGATTTCAATGTTCAGAGAAATGTCTTTTTCCATGTCCTGGTTACGATGCGGTTCAATTTGCGAACATCATAGCAAAACTATTTTTTTGTTATTGAAGGAATAGCGGGGGTGTCCGGCTGTTCCATACGGTATAGCCAGGCGAGCAGTTCGGCCACCGCCAGATAAAGTTGCGCGGGGATTTCCTGGTCGAGCTCGACTTTCATCAGCAGCCCGACCAGGTCTTCGGATTCATGCACAAAAATCCCGTGCTGTTTGGCCCGCTCGATAATCGCCTGGGCAAGCAGGCCGCGCCCCTTGGCAACCACCGTTGGCGCGCCCCGGTCCTTGCCGTAGGTCAACGCGACCGCAACCTGTTGCGGCGTGAGTGGCGTCTTCATGATTTTTCTACCACGGCAGCAAGCAGCGGGATATTGGCACCGGCAAGGGTTTCCCTGAGTGCGGGTAGCGACCGGTTGAACAGGTCTACGGTCGCCGCGTCGGCCGCATGCAGGGTCAGCCGCAATCCGCTGCTGGAAAATATCAGGCGGGCATGAACATCGCCGATCCTGGGCAGAGCCAGCTCGATTTCGGTGCTCCATTGGCGTTCGTCCTGTTCCCGGGTCTGGTGTTCCGGCTCTCCCTGAATCTCCCATTGCATTTGTTGGCCCGGCCAGATCTGGCCCAGCCATATCAGATGATGGTTTTCCAGGGTGTGCAATTGTTGCTGCACCAATTGCACTAATTCTTTGGCAACCGGCAGCGCGGCTTCGCTGTTTGTCGTGGCGGATTGTTCGGGCCTGGTTGCCTGAGCAGGCGTATCGATACCGGGTAGCGGCTGTTGGGTTTTTTGCAGCTCGGGTAAGCCGGATACGGGAACGCTGTTCGGCATCTTTTGCTGCATAACAACGGAAGGTTGGGGCGGATTCCTGCCGGTCAGCACATTTTGCGGTTCAGCCAGCAATTGATTGGTGCTGCGCTCCCCGCGTATCCACTGTGCCTGATGCGACTCGTAGAATAACCCGCTTTTTCCAAGGGCCTCGCGTAGCGCGCCGGCAAGCAGCTTTGTATCCGGCACGGCTTGTTCGGCTTGCCAAACCGCCTTGTTGCCGAGTTGTTCAACAACAGGATGTTCCAGAGGCGACTCGGCCAGATTGGAAAGCATGCGGGCCGAGGAGCCGATTTCCTCAGGGGTCGACAGCGGGTTGGTTGATGCAACCATGCTGAAAGTGATGCGGGGCTGTGTGGATACCACCACCAGCCTGATTGCATCGCCGCGTTGGATATTGCCGGGCAGCCGCATCTGCAGGGTTTGTCCGGCGACTTGCACCTTGAACAATCCCTCGCTTATTTTGGACAGGACGGAAGCCTGGAATTGCTGGCCGGGCTCAAGTTTTGCTGCCGGATTGGGTGCTTTGCCGGTTGCAGTATCGGGGCGGTTTCCGGAATTGGTGAGGGCTTGAAGCGCACTGATCAGGTTTGCAGGTAGCATCGCTCAAGTCCCGGATATTAAAAACGAAGACGCCGGTATTATCTGCCGTCTTCATTCATCCATTCAAACCCCGTACGCCTGTTGCAATCGTTGCTCATGACGGTTGCTTTGCATGATGTGTTGCAATTGTCCCATCCACTTCTCGGTGCGATTGCGGATATCGGCATCGTCCACCAGGATTTTCTTGATCAACTGTATTTTGCGCTGCCGGGCCGGTTCGTCCAGTTTGGTATCTGCATCCGCTGTTTTCATTATGACGATATGCCTGCTGCACTGTTGTTCGAGCTGCACCAGCTTATCCCACTCGCCATGCATGGCTGCATCGCGCATTTGGGCGGTCAATAGAGACAGCGATTCGTAGTTCGTGATTTCTTCAGGCAGGCTCATGTTGTTATATTTTTCCGTAAATCAGTTGTGGTGTCTTTGCAACTTGCCGGGCAGCAGGCTGGTTGGGATGGGCGGAGGCCGGCAAGGCGGCGGGTTGGCGGATATTTTCCCATGCATCTTTCAATTCGGAGAGCAAGCGGGTCACTTCATCCAGGATACCCACATCGTTTTTCAAGTTTGCAGAAATCAGGCGGGTTGTCATATAGTCATACAGCGAGGACAGATTTTGCGTCAACTCTCCCCCGATATTCTTGTCCAGGCTGGCTTGCAGGCCACTCTCGATGATGGCGATGGCATGCGAAATGGATTTGCCCTTTTTTGCCGTTTCCTTGCGCAATATCTGGTTTTTCGCCGAGGCGATGGCTACCAGCGCCCCCTGATAAAGCATCAGGATCAATTTGTGCGAATCGGCCGAGCTCACTCCGGTTTCAATTCCAACATGGGCATAAGCCCTGATTGCAGTATTTGTGTTCATGGTTTCGAGTCCCGATTTAGAGTTGAGCAAGTTGTTGGGTCAAATAACTGCTTAAAGAATTCATGCTGCCGAGCGTGGCATCCAGCTGCGAGTATTGATTGGTCAGGTTGGTTTGATCCGTCGCGATTTGCGCATTCAGGGCGTCAATCTGACTCTGGACAGATTTGATGTTGCTGTTGAACTGTGTCGTTTCGCTCGCCAGCGCGCCCGTGCTGCCCAGCATGGCAGTGGCCATGCTGCCGAACATGCTGGACAGTCCCTGCGAATAACTGACATAGCCGCGGCTGCCGGCCGTCCCGCCGGTGATGGAAAGGACAAGCCCCTGACTGTTGCCGACACTTGATGTCAATATCTGGCCGGTACCGGTCGCGGCCATGCCATTGATGGTTCCCGCCACATCCAGCCCGGTGGTTTGGCTGGGCGTGCCGAACAGGCCGCTGGCGCCGTTACCGCCGGTTATCGTTACACTTGAAGCCGAACCGTAATTACCGGAAGTGATCGTGAATACCCCCGCATTCTGGGAGACGGAAGCTGATTTTCCGGCGCTGGAGATCGGCGTCGAACCGTTGATCAGGGTCTGCAATTGCGTGGCCAGGGATGCAGCGGTAAAGGTGCCGGCAGGCAATATAACCGTGGTGCCAATCCCGTCAACGGCCAGGCTGACGCTGTCATTGACCCCGCTGGTGATGGTCAGTCCGGCCGCTGCATTGCCGGTTGCGGTTCCCTGTGTCGACATTTGCGTAACCACCACGCCATACGTTCCGTTCTGGGTTTTGGGTGTTCCCGCCGTATATTTCACCAGGCTATCTGTTGCGCTGCCCGCTGCGGAAAATAAATTGGCCACGCCCTGGTAATTGCTGCTCAGTGCGTTGCCCAGCGTGGTTGCATTGACCGCAATGGTTCCGTCCTGCTGAAACCCGATACCGATTTGCGCCAGGTTGTTGAACCCGCCCTGATTACTGCCGATGTTCTGGCTCAACATGGCTGCCATCTGGGATTGAATGATGCTCAAGGATACATCACCCTGCAACGTGCCCGCGACCTTGGTGGTCGGGTCGTAGCTGGTCTGGGTCTGGATGGCCTTCACAACGTCATTGTATGACTTGACAAAGTTGTTGATAGACGTGGTAACCGACGTGGTGTCGGGCGCGATGGCCAGGGTAAACGGGGAGGCGGATGTGCCGGATAGATTCAGCGTGACACCCGGTATCACGTCGCTGACTGTGTTCGAGCTTTTACTGATCGGAACGCCATTGACCGTGAAGTTCGCGTTCTGCGCGATGCTGGTCTGGGACAGATTTTGCGTCCCGGTCGGATCCTGCGCCAACAGACTGCTCACTGCCGGATCACCGCCCGCCGAAACAGAGATTTTCATGCTGTTTGCCACGCCTGAGGTGGTTGAAGACAACACCAGGCGGTTAGGCGAGGAACTGCCGTCATTGATGATGGTTGCCGACACGCCGATATTGGCGGCATTGATCGCATCGCGGATGCCGGACAGGGTATTGTTGCTCGAGTTTATGGTGATGCTCTTGGTTCCGCCCCCGTTCGACGTAAAGCTGGCGCCGCTATAGGTACCGTTGCTCAGCGTGCCGCCGGCGATCGTGCCGAAGTCGAAGGTCAGCGTGGTTGGGGTGCCGCTGCCGATCGCAGTCGTGGCGCTGGGTTGCCCGGTGGCGACCAGACTTTGAGCCTGGGCGAGTTGACTGACGCTCAGCGAGTAGCTCCCCGGTTGGGCGATGCTGGACGCGGTCGCGGAAAGCGCCGAACTATTCGACGAGCTGGCCATAAAAGATTTGAACGAAAGGCTGTTGACCCCCTGAGCTGCTATCTGAAAAGATGACAACGCAGACTGGATTGTCCCTACGGCCGATATTTTCGATTGATAACTGGTGATCTGCGTGTTCAATCCGGTGATCGGTTGCTGTTCGGCCGTGATCAGCTGACTGACAATCGAGGCAACGTTAATCGACGGTGTCGTGACTGAGGCAGCAGAAATGTTGGTGGTGTTGGTGGAGGTCATGATGAATACTCAATTTCAGGCTTTTTGTTTCACCAGCAGACCCTGCTGATATTGTCCAATCGCTTCGCTGACGGCGATCACCTCCTTGGACGGGATTTGCTTGATCATCTGGCCGGTCTGGGTATCGACCACCTTGATCAGGGTTGCCTTGGAGCTTGTGTCAATACTGAACTCCACACCCGTATTGGTCTGTAGCATGGTCTGGTTTATTTTATCCAGTGCGCTTTGCAATTGTGCATTGGTCGGTTGTGCTGCCTGGGTGCCGGCAACGGGTAGCGCGCCATTCTGCGGGAGCCCGTCGTTGCCCACAGGCGGCGTGGAAACGGCGGAAACCGGCGAACCCGAATTGCCATTGCTGACAGCAGGTGCCGGAACCGAATTGCCTGATACATTCTGGATAAGCATTTTGCCTCTCCTTTAGTTTCTGTTAAAAATCCTGGCCGGATTGCGCCGGCCAGGGATATTTTCATGCTAGTGCATTACTTCAACAGGGTCAGCACGCTGTTGGGCATGGCGTTCGCCTGGGCCAACATCGCGATACCGGCCTGCTGCAGAATCTGGTTGTGGGTCAGATTCGCCGTTTCCGATGCAAAGTTGGTGTCCTGGATACGGCTGCGGGCTTGCTGCATGTTGGTGCTGGTGGTGGTCAGCGAGCTTTGCGCATTCATGAAGCGGTTCTGCAACGCGCCCAGTTGTGCCTGCAATCCGTTGATGGTGTTGATCGCGCCATCCACAACATAGATCGCGTTATTGGCACCGCTTGGCAGACCGTTGGTTATTTTTGTCACGTCGACGGAGCTCACCGAATTCAACGAGCTGGTGCCGGCAGCGGCCGTAGCCAGGAACGTGGGGTTGGCTGCCGTGGGCGCGACGGTGTAAGAGGAAGAGGAGTGGAAGTCAATTTGTCCGCCAACAACGGATGCATTGGCGACAGTTGCCGACGCTGCCAAGGTTATAGGGGTGGTGTTTATCGCCGTACCGGTTTCGGTGGCACCACTAAGCAATACTGCACCTGTCGAGGACGCTGTATTTGCCACAGCGATGTCATAGCCCTGACTTTGGTTCAGCGAGATGGTTCCGTTGACTGTATCAGCGATTGCTGAGATGCCGGTTTTCGCGGTTACCGCATTGATCGCTGCGGCCAGTCCGCCCACGTCTTTGGCTGTGGACAGCGAGGCACTGATCGTGACCGGGGTGAAATTGCCGGATGCGTCGGGTGCGCCTTGCAGTTGCAGACTGACGGAGCCTGCAGTAAACCCGCTCAGTTGTGCATAGGTTTTGGCATCAGCAGTGATAGACGCGCCGCTGGCGTTGGCTTGGTTATTGATCTGCGATGCAATGCTATAAGCCGTGGACCCAGCAGCGAAAGTGCCCGTGGTCAGTGTCTGGCCGCCGACCGAGATACTCAGCGCTTGTGACGTGAAATGATTGAGCGCGGTAACAGCGGCAGATAGCCCAATAGAAGCTGCAGTGGCACCATCCATGGAGGCGGCTGTCGCGCCTGTTGAACTCGAGGCCGCGTTGTCGCCGATCGCGCTGGGTGCTGAGGTGGCGATCGAGGTGTTGATGGTTTGGCCCGCATTGGCGCCGACCTGGAACTGAACATTGGAGAGCGCGCCGTTGAGCAGGTTCAGGCCGTTGTACTGGGTGTTGCTAGAGATCTGGCCGATGTCCTGTTGCAGTTGCGAGATGCTGGCCTGCAACGAGGCGCGGTCAGTGGCGGAGTTGGTGCCGTTGGCGGCTTGCACGGCCAGGTTGCGCATGGTCTGCAGATCGGAGGTCACCTGGTTCAGCGCCCCTGCCGCAGTTTGCGCCATTGAAATGCCGTCGTTCGCGTTCTGTGCGGCCTGGGTCATGCCGCCGATCTGTGAGGTCATGCGTGCAGCGATTGCATAGCCAGCCGCATCGTCCTTGGCGCTGTTGATGCGCAAGCCGGAAGAGAGACGCTGGATAGAGGTGGTCAACGAGTCTTGCGAGTTGGCTACGTTGTTCTGCGCAATGAGTGAAGCGACGTTGGTATTGATGAAGAGTGACATTCTGATTCTCCTTAAACTGGTTTATTTAATTCGGCATCGCTGCCGCTCACTACGGTCTGCCCTGTGTTGCGAAGCAGCATCAACCGCCGTTAGTCCAGTTATCGGATGGCGTGGGAGAAACTTTAGGTTTATTTTTAAATTAGTGTACGGAGCGGTCCGGTAGCCATGTTTTATCGGCCCTGCCCTGGGGGGCAGGCCGGCTGAGCCTTCGGCAAGGTCATCGATGAGCGCCTGTTGCACGGGGACAAGTTCAGCTGGCCGCGACCACGCGGTTCTTGCCGGCCTTCTTGGCCTGGTACATCGCCTTGTCTGCCCGTGCCAGCACATCCTGCTGGGATTCTTCCGGGTAGTACAGCGCCACCCCCGCGCTGAACGTGACCAGGATCCGATCGTTTTCATGCAGAAAGAATTTCCTGGTGAGTTCGCGCTGCAAACGCTCTATTGTCTCCACCGCCTCTGCCAGCCCGATATCGGGCAGCAGCAGAACGAATTCTTCCCCGCCATAGCGTGTTACCGAGTCGCTCGGGCGCAGGGTGTCCCTGATCACGCCGCTCAGGTGGATGAGTGCATGGTCGCCGGCGCTGTGGCCCAGCGAGTCGTTGAGGCGTTTGAAATCATCGATGTCGAGCAGCGCGACACATAGCGGCGACTGGTTGCGATCGGCACGCGAGGCCTCGCGTTCAAAAGTCATATCGAGACCGCGCCGGTTGAGCGCGCCGGTGAGCTGGTCTTCATGCACCAGTTCGCTGATTTGCGCGAGCTCCTGTTCCAGCTGTTTGATCTTGTTTTCCGCTTCCTGCACTTGATGGCGGGAGCCAACCAATTCTTTGTGCGAACGTTGCACATTATCACGGATCAGCCGCGTGTCTTGCATGATGTCATCAAGCAGTTGGCTAAGTTCGGAGATGTTTTTCGACTGGCCGATCTTCAAACTATAGCCATCGATTTTGTTATGGTAGTCGCCGGTGCTTTCGGTGATTTCGCCGAGCCGGTCGACAAAGGTGACCATCAGACTCTTGAGGGTGCTCTTTGCGTCGGACAGGCTTTGCTTCAGCAGGCCCTGCTTGATGATGGTATCGCGCAGACTGCGCTCGGCATCGGCGATGACTGCCCTGCTCATGGGGTTGGCGATGATTTCCTGCAGGGTGATGACTTGTCCGTGCACCCATTCTTCGTCTTCGACCATTTCGCCGATATTTTCCACCAGCAGGCGCAGCAGGCGCACCAACCCTTCATGAACCTTGGCCTTGTCACCGCCATGCAGTTCGACTTTGATCCAGAACGGCCGCAGCAATTTGGCCAGCGCGGTGATTTGTTCAGGTGTTTTGCTGCTGCGCACATGCTGGACGAGGGTTTGTACTTGCTCGGTTAATTCCGGTTGCGTACTGAGCAAGCTCAGCAGGGTCTGGGCCAGTAGCTCCGAAAGTTGGCCGAGCAACTCGGAATTGCCGACGAACTTTTGGGGGAGTGCGGATGCAGTGCTGATAACGGCTGGGCAGGACGCGTCAGCCTTGACCGGCAATGTGGAATCGATTTCGATGATGCCGGCAGCTGTAGTTGTCGAATCCGACCACGAGCGCATCAGCCCGGTGAGCTTCTCGAACAGGGTTTCGGGGTTTGCCGCAAACCTGGTCAGCACGGTTTCAACCCCTTCTTTCTTGCGCGAGACGGTCAGGCCCTTGTGGGTAATTTCCAGTTGACGCAACAAATCGCGTATCAGACTTGACCAGGATTGGGTCATTTCCCTGCTTTGCTTGGGTAGAATCTGCTCGATTTCCCTGAGGCATTGTTCCCAGTTCTGCGAGTTGACCAGTTTCTTTAACGCGATGCCCGCGGCTGTGGACTTGGGATTCTGTGTGAGGCGATCGGCAACACCGCGCAAGACTTTTTCAGCCCCGTTTTGGTCTTCAATGCGGGTGCCGCTGATCTCGGCGTATATCCTGGCATAGTTGTCCGGAGTTGGCGGTATCTTGCGCGCTGCCAGCATTTTCAGCGTATCGCGGGCAAGTTCTGGCGGGTTGGATGCTTGTTTATTCATTATTTAACAGCTATCTTTTTCATGGCGAGCATTATCATCCTTATCAGAGCCCCTGAAGAGGAGAATAGCGGGCAGGAAAGCATTGAATTTCAGTTTTTAGCGTCTACCAGCTGGTATGAAATGGCGTAGTGGACTGCCTCCGCATTATTCTTGAAACCCATTTTTTCCAGCATCCGGCCGCGGTAGACGCTCACAGTCTTGGGGCTGAGCATCATGATCTCGGAGATTTCCGTCAGGGAATTGCCCGACGACATCAGGCACAATGTCTGGTATTCCCGGTTGGACAGAGTCTGGTGCAACAGCTCCTGCGATTTCCCGATCAGGTTGTTCAACAGTTGCTCCGCCAGGGATGCGCTGATGTATTTTTTGCCGCTGATGACCTGCCTGATTGCGCCGACCAGTTTCTCCGGCGCGGCCTGCTTGTTGATGTAACCCACGGCGCCCGCTTTGAGTGCGCGCACGCCGTACTGTTCTTCCGGATACATGCTGAGCACGATGATCTTGATGTCGGGTTGTTCCAGCATGATCTGCTTGAGCACGTCCATGCCGTGCTTGTCCGGCAGCGAGATATCCAGCAGTACCAGATCAAAATGTTGTTCGCGCAACATCCGGATTGCCTGGGTTCCGGTATCGGCTTCACCGTTGACTTTACATTCAGGGCATTCCTCGATCAGTATCTTCAGTCCTTTGCGGATCAGCACATGGTCGTCGACCACAAGGATATTTGTCATTTTAATTTTTTATGAAACAGCTATTGTTGCGGAAATTCAGATGATGCGATTTCTTCGTCAAGCGGAATGAATATGGAAATTTGTGTGCCTCTTTTCAGGTTGCTGGAGATTTTGACGGTGCCGCCGAGATGTGCAACGCGTTCATGGATGCCGCGCAGACCGAATGAATGCGGTTTGTTGCGCGCATTGTCGCTAAAGCCGATGCCATCATCGGAAATGGCCAGTTCGAGATGGTCTGGCCCTTTGACGATTTCTACCTGGACATTTTTTGCCTGCGCATGTTTCATGATGTTGTTCAGGGTTTCCTGAAATATCCGGAACAACGAGATGGCGTGTGCTTCGGGCAGCTCAATGACATCCTGCGATTTGATGATGGTGCAGCAAACGCCGCTGCGACTGCTGAATGCCTGAGCCTCGATTTCAATCGCTGCAATGAAGCCAAGAGAATCCAGGAAGCCGGGCCTCAGGCTTTCAGCAAGTGTGCTTGCGGATGTGATCGTTCTTTCCACCAGGGCTGATATGGCTGATGCCTTTTCCAGCAGAAGCGGGTTGTTTTTTGGCAGGCGCTGGTTCAGCCATGACAGGTCGATTTTGATGGCGGTAAGCAGGCTGCCGATTTCGTCGTGTATCTCGCGCGCAATGCGCAAACGCTCCTCCTCTTTGGCGTCCTGAATGTGCGAGGCAAGTTCCTGCAGTTGCTGCTGGGCTTGCCTGATTTCCAGTTCGTTCAGCTTGCTTTGGGTTGTATCAAGCACAACACCTTCCCAGCGGGGTAATCCGCTGATGGTGTTCTGTGGCATGGCGCCAAGACTGATCCACCTTTTTGTACCGTCCGCCAGATTGAGGCGGCCTTCCCAATTCCAGAAGCACAAGGTTTGTGCCGATTGCTTTAGCGTTTCAAGAAAGGATGAAATATCATCAAGGTGGATGAGATTCAAGAAATTGAACGGATCGTTTTGCAGCGCTTCCGGGGTGATGCCAAGCAGGGCCCAACAACCCTCACTTACATACGGAAATGCGATGGTGCCGTTTTCAAGCAAATCAATTTGACAGGCCATCCCGGGCAGACTGGCGATAAACCCATGCAGTTTGTCCGGGGATGGGCTGGTTGATCGACTCCGTATGTTCTTAGGCATCAGTTTTGGAAATGGTTAATATTCATACGACATATGAAAACCGTGTAAATCGCATCACTTTGGATATTTGCTCCGGAAAAGGTGCCGTAGGGACATACCGTTTTCAGTGCAACTCAATGAACTTACGCTATAGTCTTAACAATACAATAATATCGTTACGAAATTATTGTATTTTCCGGGATTTATTTTCCGGGAGAGGGTGCTTTTTGCGAAAATGTTATTGTGACTGGATTGTTTTCTATAAAAAAATTAAACCACAAATACAATGGCCATTCAAGTTGAATTGCTTGTTGTTCCAGGTGAATGATCAGGATTGGCATGCATTCCGGTTTGGCGGAAAATTTTCGGCGATTGTGTGAAAATGAAGACTGGCGGTTTCGTGATGACAATATTCAAAAACGCACATTTGTGCATATGCTGGCAATGCGCGCCTTGAGTTTCCATTCTTTGCCGGGTATCAATTGCTTCACCGGGGCGCAGCTGGGAGCAGGCTTCTGATAATGGCGTTGTGTTGTAATGTCATAATTCGACATTAAGGTCTATCCTTATATATATTCAGACAGTGGATATTCAAATTCAAAGGAAGGGGTATATTAAAATGGTTTTATACAGCATGCGGGCCTTTGCCAGGAGAATTCATCGGTGAATAAAGACATCCTTTCCTCCATAGATCTAAAGCAGGCGGTCGGCAGACTTGACTCGTTACCGGCGATGCCGATCATCGCCCGGAAACTGCTGGGACTCAAACTGGATACTGACCAGGACGAACAGCAGATGCTGTTGTTGATCGCTCAGGATCCGCTGATCTCGGCACGGATTATTGGCTTGGCCAATTCTCCCCTGTTTGGGTCTTCAAGAAAAATCAGTACGGTCAAGGATGCATCCCTGTTGCTGGGTTTGAAAAGGGTGAAGTCGGTTGCCACCGGGCTCGCCCTGCTTGCTCAGGTGAATAAGCCGGTCGGACGCCTGAACATTCCCGCCTTGTGGGAGCACAACATGGGAGTTGCCTTCGCAATGCTGGCGATCGTCAGTGCGATGCCGGCAAAAATGCGCGTCAACGACGACCTGACCTTCCTGGCTGGCATGTTGCATGATGTCGGCTATTCGGTGCTTGCTCATCTCGATGTCGAACGTAGCGACGAATTGCAAACCCGCATGGTCACTGAACCTAATCGTCTGGCTGTTGAGCTTGAGCTGGAGGTCGTGGGGCTTACCCACGACGAATTGGGTGCTGAACTTGCCCGACACTGGGACCTGCCGGAGGAAATCGTCGCTGCAATCCGTTTTCACCATGATGTGCACAGGAGCGATTCCGCTCAGCCATTGGCGCGCATCATCAATTTGGCAGAGAAACTGCTGCCATCGTCCGGTTTTTCCGAGCGCATCGATACCATTGTTGCACCGGAAGACTGGCTTGCGCTGGGCATTGATCCGGAGCGTTCGGAAGATATTGTCGTGCTGGTTGCCGAGCAAGCCGAGCAGGCAAGCCAGTTTGCGAGTTCATTTAGCTGAACGCAGCCTTAAGCGGCGCTGGGAATCGTTCCCGGTTTGAACGTGCTATACGGTCGTGAAATTGCCGCACAGCGCATGATGAACGGGTGGTTTGCCGCCTTTCCCGTACGCGCTGTTGGGTGTGAAAGCGTGCAATGGGATATCCGGGAAAAGGCGCCGGTCGGCTTGCTGGAGGGTTGAGTGCGAAGTCTCCGCGATTAATGCGGCTAACAATTCATCATTTGCCTGTGGCACAATCGCATCGATACTTCATGTTTCTACTTAATCCCCGATGCGAATCCTGATCAGTAATGACGATGGTTATTTTTCTCCCGGACTGGCCTGTCTCGCCGAACATCTGTCCGCGATTGCCGATACCGTGGTGGTTGCGCCCGAGCGCGACCGCAGCGGCGCCAGTAATTCGCTGACCCTGGACCGACCGCTCAAATTGCGGCGTGCCGCGAACGGCTTTCATTATGTCAATGGCACGCCGACCGACTGCGTGCATCTTGCGGTTACCGGCATGCTTGATCATCAGCCCGACATGGTGGTATCCGGTATCAACGCCGGTGCAAACATGGGCGACGACACCATTTATTCCGGTACGGTCGCGGCGGCAATGGAAGGATTTCTGCTTGGCATTCCCTCGATTGCAGTTTCATTGGTCGGCAGGGAATTCGCCCACTATGAAACGGCTGCCAAAATCGCAGCCGAACTGGTGCAACGCTTCGCCAGGCAGAAGCACAGCCACCCCTGGCTACTCAATGTAAATGTGCCGGATGTCCCTTACGCGCAATTGCAGGGAATATCGGTAACGCGCCTGGGCAAGCGGCATAAAGCCGAGCCGGTGGTGAAAGCCAGCAACCCGCACGGCGAGGCCGTGTACTGGGTGGGTGCGGCGGGCAAGGCCCAGGATGCGGGGGAGGGCACGGACTTTAACGCCGTCGCGCGCCAGCATGTTTCGCTCACGCCGCTGCAGATTGACCTTACGCAATACAGCCAGATCGATGCGGTACGCGGTTGGCTGACCACAGATTAGTTGACCGGGATCAGATGAATAACAGTCTCAGCGGCATCGGCATGACCTCACAGCGCACTCGCGCGCGCCTGGTCGAGCGCCTGCGCGAGCAGGGTATCGTGGATGAAGTCGTGCTGGCGGCAATGTTCGAGGTTCCGCGCCACCTGTTCGTCGATGAGGCATTGGCGAGCCGTGCCTATGATGACGTGTCGTTGCCGATAAACTACAACCAGACCATATCCCAACCTTACATCGTGGCGCGCATGATCGAAGTGCTGCGTGCCGCCGGTCCGCTCGGTCGCGTGCTGGAGATCGGCACCGGCTGCGGCTACCAGGCTGCGGTACTGGCGCAGGTGGCGCGCGAGGTCTATACCGTGGAGCGCATCAAGCCGCTCTATGAACGCGCCAGAAAACAATTGTACGATTTGAAGATCCGCAACGTCAGCGTGCGGTATGCGGATGGCACAGCCGGTTTGCCGGAAGCCGGGCCATTTGACGGCATCATCATGGCTGCCGCCGCACCCGCGCTGTCGGCGGTGCTGCGGGAGCAACTTGCGGTCGGTGGTAGAATGGTGTTGCCGGTCGGGATGCAAACGCAATGGCTGTATATGGTTGAACGCGATGCGCGCGGATTCCGCGAAACCCAGCTGGAACCGGTCAAATTCGTACCTTTACTGATGGGCAAGGCATGATAAGTAGCAGGATTCTTTTCTCGTTGTTGATAGCAGGGCTGTTGGCGGGTTGTGCCTCAAGTATTCAGCGTCCACCGGTCTTCGATCGAGCCGAAGCTCAAAAAAATGCCGCCATGGCAATAAAATCCCCCCGCGAAAAGGATTGGCGTCCCAGTTCATATATCGTGCAAAAGGGCGATACGCTGTTCAGCATCGCCTTCAATTATGGCTTTGATTATCACGATCTGGCAGCAATGAACGGTATCAAGGATCCCAGCCTGATTTCGATAGGCCAGGTTATTCGCCTGTTCCCGAACCGAACCGGCACTGCGGTTGCGGCTAGCACGGTCAAGCCGATCGATATTCTGGTCAAGGATCAACCCAGGGTGGCCAAGTACCCGTACAGTGCCTCGGCAATGGCCAGGATCGACCTGGTCCAGGAGCAGCCCAGCCCTGCAGCATCGATGGTTGCCAAAGTGCCCCAGTCTGAATCTGCAACCGAAAGCGGCAGCCGCGGCGATGTGAGCGAAGTTCCAGTGCTGGAATGGAGCTTGCCCGCCACGGGTAAACTGATCGGACAATTTTCAGAATCGGACCGCCGCAAGGGTATCGATATCGCCGGCAAGCTCGGGCAACCAATCATGGCCAGCGCATCCGGCAAAGTGGTCTACAGCGGCAGCGGTTTGCGCGGTTATGGCAAGCTGATCATCATCAAGCACAACAGCACCTATCTCAGCGCATATGCGCATAACGAAAAGATACTGGTGAAAGAAGGGCAAAAAGTCACACGTGGACAAAAGATCGCGCTCATGGGCAACACCGATGCCAGCCAGGTTGAGTTGCATTTTGAAGTGCGCCGTTTCGGCAAACCGGTTGATCCGGCAAAATACCTTCCGCTTGGAAAACTCTGAGTCCCAGCTTGAATTCAAAAAAACTCAGCACTGACAACCACGACAGAAACAGCGCCAATTTGCGTTATGTTTATCCGGTGGTATCGCGCCGTGCCGGCGGTGTCTCGGTCGGCATCAACCTCAATACCAACAACGCCTGCAACTGGCGTTGCATTTACTGCCAGGTTCCCAACCTGAGCCGCGGTGCTGCACCGGCAGTGGATATGGCGGTTCTGGAAAGCGAGTTGCGCGGTTTTCTCGATGAACTGCTGCATGGCGATTTCATGCAAAGCCGTGTGCCGGAAGGCGCGCGGCGCATCAATGACATCGCGCTATCCGGCAACGGGGAACCGACCAGCAGCGCCGAATTTGTCCGGGTCATCGAACTGATCTCGCGGGTGCGTCACGAGACCGGGTTGCCGGATACCGTGAAAACCGTGCTGATCACCAACGGCAGCCTGCTGTATCGCAATGAAGTCCGGCAGGGTCTGCGCGACATGGCGAAGCTCAACGGCGAAGTCTGGTTCAAGCTGGATCGCGCCAGCGCGGCGGGTATGCAACGCGTCAATGACATCCGCATCAGCATGAACAAAGTCCGCGCCAATCTCGAGGCCGCTATCGCATGTTGCCCGACCTGGCTGCAAACCTGCTGGTTCGCGCTGGATGGCGTACCGCCGTCCAGCCGGGACGAAGACGATTATCTGGAGTTCGTTGCCGCACTGCTGCGCAACGGACATAAACCGCAGGGCGTGCTGCTCTACAGTCTGGCACGTCCTTCAATGCAAACTGAAGCGCCACGCCTGTCCGCATTGTCGGCACAACATCTGCAAGCTTTTGCCGACCGGATCATCGGGCTTGGCTTGCCGGTCAAAGTCAGTCCCTGAGCCGGCCATTACTGCCGCTTGCGTCTTGCAGCGCGGTGAACTCAGCGTTGAAACGAGTACATCTTCTCCAGGAAAATATCGGCACTGACCGTCGCCAGGCTTTCAGGTAACGCCAACCGGCGTTCCATACCCTGTGATTGTTGCAAAGCCAAATCCGGAATCCAGCCGGCGCACAGGACCTCTTCATCATATAGTGGGGCAGGGAGGTCAGTTTTATCCGTTTCGTAACTGCTCATATCCATCGTATGTATGCTCATGGCGCACCTCCCGTCGGTAAAAGTCTGTGTGAATACGCAGTCCCTGAATGTTATATCGGCACGCCGCAATAGAAGTTTAGCCCGGCGATTTCCCCGGCCGGGATATCGGCCCGATTCAGGTAAACTATTGCGCATGAAAAATACACCGGAATGGAACAGGGCAGTATTGCTGAAATCGCCGCTGTTCGCCCCATTGCATCCAATACTTGCCGATTTTGACAGGGAAGACTTTCCCGGCTTGCAGGATTGCAACAGAGTGCTTGCCGCAATTAATCCACCCATCACCGTTCACTGCGGAATACCGCTGTGTTTCGTCCCGCAGGCACATGGCAATCTATCCTTCGAGGCGCAATATGAGCCGCGCTGTTATCTGACCGGCGAGGTACAGATGCGCACGAATAACTTGCATGATCTGTTTAATGCGCTGGTGTGGCTGACCTTTCCCAGGAGCAAGGCGGCGATCAATGCGCGTCATTACCGTGCGCTGACAGCGCAGGGTAATGCGGATGGCGTCGAGACAGGCAGCCAGCGCGGCGCAGTGCGCGACGTGAATACCCTGCTGGATGAATCCGGCGTGGTCATCGTGTATGCCGATCCCAATGCCGACCTGGCCGGGCTGCTGCGCGATTTCAAATGGAAGGAATTGTTCTGGCAGCGGCGCGAGCAGGCGAGGGCGGGCATGGGGTTCTATCTGTTCGGCCACGGCCTGTATGAAAAGGCACTGCAACCCTATCTCGGCATGACCGGGCAGGGCCTGCTGATGGTGGTGGAGCCGGAATTCTTTGCTTGGGCACCGGCACGGCAATTGGCGCATCTCGACAATCTGCTGGCAGACTACCTGGCGACGCCGGAACACTGCCGCAGTACCCGCGAACTTGCCCCGTTGCCCCTGCTCGGCATACCGGGCTGGGCCGCGGAAAACGAAAGTTCGGAGTATTACGACAACACCGCCTATTTCCGTTCCGGCAGACGCGGGGCAGAAATCTTGTAGGAGCGGGCCATGCCCGCGACCAAGAATCTCGCTGGCATGGCCCGCTCCTACAAAAGAATCAGATATCGCCCAGCTTTGGTATCATGGCGACCTCACGCAACATATCCCTTCACAGCATCCCTGAATGTTAAGCAAGCTAAACCAGGTTCAACGCGACGCAGTTACCCACCTCGACGGCCCTTTGCTGGTACTGGCCGGCGCGGGCAGCGGCAAGACACGCGTGATCACCCACAAGATCGCCCACCTGATCGAGCAATGCGGCTACGAGCCGCGCAATATCGCCGCGATCACCTTCACCAACAAGGCCGCCAACGAGATGCGCGCGCGCGTCGGCGAGCTGCTGAAAAACACCAACACCAAAGGCCTGGTGGTGAGCACTTTCCATTCGCTGGGCATGAACATCCTGCGCGCCGAAGCCAAATTGCTGGGCTACAAACCGCAGTTCTCGATCTTCGACAGCAGCGACACATGGAAGATATTCAGCGAGCTGACCAACTCCGCCGACAAGCAGGAGATACGCGACATGCAGACGCAGATTTCAAACTGGAAATCCGCTTTTGTCTCGCCGGAACAGGCCGCTCTCTCGGCCGGTGACGACACCGCAAAGATCCATGCGCGAATCTACGGACGTTATCAGGAAACCCTGCGTGCTTATCAGGCGGTCGATTTCGACGACCTGATCCATTTGCCGGTGGTACTGTTCAAGCAGCATCCCGAAGCGCTGCTGCGCTGGCAACTGAAGCTGCGCTATCTGCTGGTGGACGAATATCAGGATACCAACGACTGCCAGTACCAGATGATCAAGCAGCTGGCCGACATGCGCGCCGCGCTTACCGTGGTGGGCGACGATGACCAGTCGATTTATGCATGGCGCGGCGCGAGCATCGCGAACCTGCACAACCTTCGCGAAGACTATGCCAATCTGCATGTCATCAAGCTGGAACAGAATTACCGTTCCACGCAACGCATCCTCAAGGTGGCGAACCATCTGATCAACCACAACACCAAGGTATTCGAGAAAAATCTGTGGAGCGACCATGGCATCGGTGATCCGATCCGCATCTATGCGGCGCGTGACGACGAGCACGAGGCCGAAAGCGTGGTGATGAAACTGATGGCGCACAAGTTCGAGCACCGCACCCGTTTTGCCGATTACGCGATCCTGTATCGCAGTAACCACCTGTCGCGCGCTTTCGAGGAACAGTTGCGCGCCCAGCGCGTACCTTACACCGTCAGCGGCGGGACATCGTTTTTCGACCGCGCCGAGATCAAGGACATCACCGCTTACCTGCGGCTGATCGCCAATCCGGATGACGACCCGGCGTTTATCCGTGCTATCACCACACCCAAGCGCGGCATAGGCAATACCACGCTGGAAAAGCTTGGCAGCTACGCCGGCGCACGCCACATCAGCCTGTTCGAAGCGGCCTTCGAGCCGCAAATGGTGGACCAGCTGCAGCCGCGCCAGCACGAGGAACTGATGCTGTTTTGCAATTTCATCAACCGTATCCAGGATCGCGCCGAGAAGGATCCCTGTGCCGAATTGCTCGATGAGCTGCTGCGTGCGATCAACTACGAGACCTGGTTATACGATTCGCAAGATCCACGCCAGGCGGAGAGCAAATGGAAGAATGTCGAGGATTTCATCGGCTGGCTCAAACGCAAGGCCGAGGCGGATGAAAAGTCACTGATCGCGATGGTGCAGACCGTTGCACTGATCAACATGCTGGAAGGAAAAGACCAGGAGCCGGATGCGGTCTCGTTGTCCACGCTGCATGCAGCCAAGGGCCTGGAGTTTCCGCATGTGTTCATTGTCGGCGCGGAAGAAGAGATACTGCCGTTTCGCGACAGCGATGAAAAGCAGATCGAAGAGGAACGACGTTTGATGTACGTCGGTATCACCCGCGCAGAACGCAGTCTGCAGATCAGCTACTGCAATCGCCGCAAGCGCGGCAAGGACTGGAAAGCCTGCGAACCGAGCCGCTTTCTGGAGGAGTTGCCGCAAGACGAATTGGTCTATGCGGGCGGTCACGCGGATGCTGTGCCGACCGTGACCAGGGGCGAGGGGATGGACAAGCTTGCGAGACTGAAAGCGATGTTGAGTAAACCGGTAACCGAATAATTGCAACATCCATCAACAACAGGGTTATAAAATTCGTGGGGTAAAAAAATTGGACTTTTAATATCTTGTTGCATTTTGATTGTTGCATTATGTGTTACCAGGTGACACCATGCCATCGTCACGTTGTTGTGCCTGAATATGCGGCCGGTTTTACTGACAGGTTGTTATCGGGTAAAAATTGCGGTTGTGGCTCGTGTAATTACTATAATATTTTTGGAGGTGTTGACATGTCGAATACTTTGAAGGGTGCTTTGGAAGTTTTTTTTGTTTTTTCCCCATTCATTACCATGGCTGCAATCATTTTGTTTTCGGGCAAGCCTAAAGATATGTAGCGGTTAGCATTGTTCCCGCCGGCGATATCACGGGTGGCTTGGTTCAACCATGCATTATTGGTTGCTGCTTTCCGAACCAGGACCATCCGCGTAGCCGTTTAATACCCGAAAACCAATCTGGACCAGCCTTTGCTTTCTGGCTGGTGTGCAGTTTTTCATGGCTATCTGGCTGATGCACCAGAAAACTAGTGATTAAGTCACTGGCAATCACCCACCAAGTGGCTGGATATGACCCCACGAGATGCGTATAATGCTCGCTTTGCCGAGGGCTGTTTCATGCGCATTATTCAAAAAGCATTAACCTTTGACGACGTTTTGCTCGTCCCCGCCTACTCCAATGTGTTGCCTCGCGATGTCAGCCTGCGCAGCCAGCTTACCCGCAACATCAAGCTGAACATTCCGTTGCTTTCCGCAGCGATGGATACCGTCACCGAAACGCGGCTTGCGATCGCGCTGGCGCAGGAAGGCGGCATTGGCATCATCCACAAGAATATGTCGTCGCAGGCACAGGCCGAGAAGGTCGCCAAGGTAAAACGGTTTGAAAGCGGCGTGGTCCAGGATCCCATTACCATCACGCCTGACATGACCGTGCACAGCGTGATCGGCCTGACCCGCAAGCACAAGATTTCGGGTTTGCCGGTGGTGCAGGGCAAGCAACTGGTTGGCATCGTGACCAATCGCGATCTGCGCTTTGAAAGCAATCTGGATCAACCGGTCAAGAACATCATGACACCGCTCAAACGCCTGATCACCGTAAAAGAAAACGCCAGCCTTGAAGAAGCGCGCAACCTGATGCACAAGCATCGCATCGAACGGGTAATGGTGGTGAACGATGCATTCGAGTTGTGCGGCCTGATGACGGTCAAGGATATCCTGAAATCTACCGAGCACCCTAGCGCCTGCAAGGATCGCTTCGGCCATTTGCGCGTCGGTGCGGCAGTCGGCGTGGGTGAGGGTACGGATGAGCGTGTGACGTTGTTGGCTGAAGCCGGCGTGGATGTGATCGTGGTGGATACTGCGCATGGCCATTCCCAGGGTGTGCTGGACCGCGTTCGGTGGGTCAAGACACGTTTTCCGCACATCGAGGTTATCGGCGGCAATATTGCGACCGGGTCGGCAGCCACGGCCTTGCTGGATCATGGCGCGGACGGCGTCAAGGTCGGCATCGGTCCGGGTTCGATCTGCACCACGCGCATCGTCGCGGGTGTCGGAGTTCCGCAGATTGCCGCAATCCAGAGCGTAGCCAAGGCGTTGCACGGCACCGGTGTGCCGCTGATTGCCGACGGCGGAATCCGCTATTCCGGCGACATCGCCAAAGCGATCGCGGCCGGTGCACATTCGGTGATGCTGGGCGGATTGTTTGCCGGCACCGAAGAGGCGCCCGGCGAGATCGAATTGTTCCAGGGCCGATCCTACAAATCCTATCGCGGCATGGGCAGTCTGGCCGCGATGCAGCAGGGCTCCAGCGACCGCTATTTCCAGGATAGCGAAGACAACCAGGAAAAACTGGTGCCTGAAGGCGTGGAAGGCCGTGTGCCGTACAAGGGCAGCGTGCTGGCGGTAATCCATCAGTTGATGGGTGGCCTGCGTTCCAGCATGGGCTATCTGGGCTGCGCCGATATCGCCACCATGCACAGCAAAGCCGAGTTCGTCGAGATCACCTCATCGGGTATCCGCGAGTCGCATGTGCATGATGTGCAGATTACCAAGGAAGCGCCGAACTATCACACTGACTAGTTTCCAGATGCAAGCCTTGAGTCACCGGTTGAAAACCGCGAAGGGGCAGTATCCGCTGCCCATTTGAGTCTTGCGTCTCACGTCTTACAACTTACGTCCAAACACGCACATGGCACACAAAAAAATCCTGATCCTCGATTTCGGTTCGCAATATACGCAGCTGATTGCGCGACGTGTTCGCGAAACCAGCGTCTACTGCGAATTGCATCCTTACGATGTTGATGTGAGCTTCATTCGCGAATTCAACCCGGCGGGGATCATACTTTCCGGCGGCCCGAATTCGGTTACCGAAGGCGATACCCCGCGTGCGCCGCAGATCGTGTTCGATCTGGGTGTGCCGGTACTGGGTATTTGCTACGGCATGCAGGCCATGGCAGCGCAATTGGGCGGTACGGTTGAAAACGGCCTGGTGCGGGAATTCGGTTATGCCGAGATTCGCGCGCAGGGACATTCGGCTTTGTTGAAGAATATTCAGGATAGAGCCAATGCGCAAGGCCATGGCCTGATCGACGTGTGGATGAGCCACGGCGACAAGGTAACTACATTGCCGCCAGGTTTCTCGGTCATTGCCAGCAATCCCTCTACGCCAATCGCCGGCATGGCTGACGAAGTGCGGCATTTTTACGCGCTGCAATTTCATCCGGAAGTCACCCATACCCATCAGGGCAAGGCGATACTGAACCGCTTTGTACATGATATCTGCGGTTGCGAGCAGGATTGGAACATGCCGGATTACGTCGGCGAAGCGGTGGCCAAGATACGTGCGCAGGTGGGCAAGGACGAGGTGATACTCGGCCTGTCCGGCGGGGTGGATTCCTCGGTGGCTGCTGCGCTGATACATCGCGCCATTGGCGAGCAGCTGACTTGTGTGTTCGTGGACAACGGTCTGTTGCGCCTGCATGAAGCCGAGCAGGTGATGCTTACCTTTGCCGAGAACCTCGGTGTTAAAGTGATACACGTCGATGCCAGTGCGGAATTCCTGCATCACCTGGCCGGCGTGTCGGAGCCCGAACAGAAGCGCAAGATCATCGGCCGGGAGTTCGTCGAAGTGTTTCAGAGCGAAGCAAAAAAATTGCCCAAGGCAAAGTGGCTGGCGCAGGGCACGATCTACCCGGACGTGATCGAATCTGCCGGAGCAAAGAACAAAAACGCCCATACCATCAAGTCGCATCACAACGTCGGCGGTTTGCCGGAAAGCCTGCACCTGAAACTGCTTGAACCGTTGCGTGAGCTGTTCAAGGACGAAGTGCGCGAACTCGGGGTGGCGCTGGGCCTGCCGCACGACATGGTATACCGCCATCCTTTCCCCGGCCCCGGTCTGGGCGTGCGTATTCTGGGCGAAGTCAAACGCGAGTATGCCGATCTGCTGCGCCGTGCCGACGCGATCTTCATTGAGGAGTTGCACGCCACCAAGGATGATGACGGGAAATCCTGGTATGCGAAAACTGCGCAAGCCTTTACGGTATTCCTGCCGGTGAAAAGCGTCGGCGTGATGGGCGACGGGCGCACCTACGAATGGGTGGTGGCGCTGCGCGCGGTGCAGACCCAGGACTTCATGACCGCACACTGGGCACACCTGCCCTACGAATTGCTGGGCAGGGTATCCAACCGCATCATCAACGAAGTGCGCGGCATCAACCGCGTGGTCTATGACATCTCCGGAAAACCTCCCGCGACGATAGAATGGGAATGAATTCACATCTGGCAGCCTAGCGCAACCACTGGCAGAAAAACAACTAAACGCCCTGTAATTACAGGGCTTTTTGTTTTATGTCTGGCAATATCTGGCAAGGACAAGTAGCGGCAAGCAAATTTTGTTCATGGTTTTATCAATGGTATAATTTTCACTGATCCCATTCGTCCATCGCAATACCATTGCATAAAATACTGTTAGACAATGGTATCAAATAATGTAAAGTTCAATGAATATGTGGATTATAGCGGTTTTTATTAGATTTTATAATCATGGTATCAGATCGCGGGGTGATCATGCTTACAGACACAAAATTACGGAATCTCAAGCCTGAAGCCAAGGCGTACAAGGTCAGTGACCGCGACGGTCTGTATGTCACCGTCTTGACCACTGGTACGGTATCGTTCCGCTATAACTACAGCATCAACGGGCGGCAAGAGACGCTAGTGATCGGGCGCTATGGTGCTGGGGGGCTGACACTGATGGAAGCCAGAGAGAAGCTTTCATTGGCGAAAAAAGAGCTTGTTGCTGGCAAGTCGCCATCCAGAACCAAAGCGAGAGAAAAGCAAAAGTCTAAGGAGGCCGATTCCTTTGGTGAGTGGGCGGAGCTATCGTATTGCCAATGAACAAATCTACGTAGTTTGATGAAATCACCATTTCATTTATTTGGATCTTGGCTATTTCCAAAGCTCGCACCAAGACAAGCTCCGATAAATGCACCAACAGGCCCGCCTACAGAACCAATCATCGCACCGAGTGCTCCTCCGGCAAAAGTATTTCCGGCTCTCGCTTTTTTTCTCTTATCTGCTGATAGCGGGGCACGAGTCTTACCGTGCTTTGATCGGGCTGAAACAGTGCTTGAAGACCCCTTGGAACGATTACAACTGATGCAAGCTGGATATAAGTTATTCAAATGATCGGTACCGCCGTTAGCCTGCGGGATGGAGTGCTCTACCTCCCAAGCAGCATGTGCACCAACAGTCCCATAGTTTTTGAATGCCAATTTCTTATGGCAAATGTGACATCGGCCAGACGTCCGATCATAAATTTGATTGAGTTCTGCTGCTTTGAATGCCATTTGATTTTCCTTTTCCAATAAGGCTACTTGAGCCATATATCGAAGTCTGCCACACTCCAAGCTCACCGGATGAGCTTGACTCAGGAGAAAATCATGGGAATGAATGAACGAATATACATAATTGATCAGATGCTGGCTGCGCGTCGTTTTGTGACAATCTCGCAGCTGTTGGAAAGGTTGGAGGTTTCTCTCGCCACGCTTAAGCGTGATCTGTCTATTATGCGGGACAGAATGCAGGCTCCAATTATTTTCGACAAAGAGCTAGGGGGTTATCGCTATGAAAAACAAGATCAGGCTTCCAAATTTGAACTTCCCGGCCTGTGGTTTTCGGCAGAGGAAATCCATGCTCTGATGACCACGCACCATCTGTTATCAAATCTTGATACTGGCGGCCTACTTGGTGGGCATATCAAACCTCTTCTCTCACGCCTAACCGCCTTGCTGGGTGCTGCCGACAATTCTATTGAAGAAATTCAAAAACGTGTACGGATCGAAATGATGAATGTTCGCCGCGTGCGACTGGATCATTTCGAGATAGTTGGATCAGCCCTGCTGAAACGAAGAAGATTGCGCATCGAATATTTTGCTCGCGGTACAAATCAGACCTCACAAAGAGAAATTTCTCCCCAACGACTAATTAACTACCGAGGCAACTGGTATCTAGATGGCTGGTGTCATCTGCGAAATGACCTTCGCAGCTTCTCCATTGATTCTATTCTTGGCGTTGAATTACTAGTTGCTAAGGCAAAAGATATAAGCGAAAAGAAGCTGAATGAAATATTGGGATCTGGCTACGGGATATTTTCTGGGAAAGCTACTCAATGGGCCACGCTACATTTCACTCCGGAAATTTCCCGATGGGTGTCTAATGAAAGTTGGCATCCCAAACAAAAAGGACGATATTTGGATGATGGCTGCTATGAGCTTAAAATTCCATACAGCAAGGACACCGAGCTATTGATGGACATCATGAGATATGGAGCTGGAGTCAAAGTAATTGCACCACCCTCCCTGGTTGATCATGTCTCCAAAGAACTTAATTCTATGCTTGCCATATATAAGTAGGCCAATCTGAGGACTTTATATTTAAAACGCATATAGTTTTCCAAATATCTGCTTTCATCTGATACCAAGCAGCTAAGTGAACGCTGTAGATGTAAGTGGTGGTACTCATAACGTCAGCTGACCCGCGCATAACAGACCTTACCAACTATACCTGTTAATGTCGGCAAAGGCCGAGGAGGGTGCATTCCCCGTTGGGGTATTGAGCGGCAGTACATTGGCACATTCCAGAAGCTCATTTTGCCAGATTGGCCGCCGAATACCAGTCGTTCGCAAATTGCCTCTTTTGTCCTGTGCTGAGCCATATGATTCGATCTGTTCGGACAGCAACTGTCGGTTTAAGTCTGAACTACTGCAATTAAAACAATTGGACTCAGTGATGCAAGCCGCCCACTCCGCTCCGTCTGATTGCGCTCACCATTTCCTGCTGGCGCAATTCTGACTTCATCGCCCACAGGTGAGTCTTATGCCAGTCTTCAGCGGTGCAGTCCTTGAATGTCTTGGCACGCCATCTTGCCGCCTTCATTGCGGAGGGAGATGCCCAAAGCAAAAACCACAGGGCTATAACCGCAATGACCAACACCCACACAAAAGACACCATCACACCCAAGGCGGCAAAGAACACAAAACTCAATCCAAGCTTGATACCACCGTCTTCGGTCACATGCTTAAACCCGGCCATCCCATCGTAAACATACTGGGCAACCGGGCTATCAAACTCAACCACGGTTTTGAAGTCATATTTGGACGGCACGATCACATCCTGGTATTTCGGAAGACCGAGCAGGCGGATCAACAACCGGAACGAGCTGACAGTCAGCCAGTAGATTGCAAATATCGCTACCACCGCGATGCCCAACAAAATCAAGATTCCCATTTTTGCCTCCTGTAACCAAAGCATTTTTGCAATTTAGCCGATCAACCTCATCCCGCAATTCTTGACTGCACCCCGGTCAAATGTTGCCGTATAGCCACACCCCGCCTCGTTGGCCGAACGCTCGATCAAACAGTCTGCAAAATCAGCGTTACTTGCCTTGAAAAGTCGCAGCGCTTTCCAGGCAACGTCGGCGTTCTCCACGATAATTTCCTTGGTGCGCAACAACGTCTCCAGCACCACGCATATCTCAGCTTTGGATGATGAGTAGCAGCCCGTCAACACCCAGACTAGCTCCACCACTGAAACAAGGCTAACGTATCCCGGTTCATCCGCTGCTAACGACTCAATCAGTCGCGTTGCTTTGCGCGACTGCACTGGATCGTCCTGCGCGATATAGCGAACGAGAACGTTGGTATCCAGGCCAATCACTTGGCTTTGGCTCCGCGAGCGGCGATAGCCTGACCCATTGTCTCAATCGTTACCGGCGATGCCGGTTTGCGAACAAGCCCCTTCAATGCACTCACGGACTGCGTAGATGCGACCAACTCGAACCGTCCCGGCTCAACTTGAACAAACTCTATTCGATCACCGGCCTCAACACCAAGCGCGGCTCGCACGGCGGCGGGAATAGTGATCTGCCCCTTGCTGGTTATGGTTGCGGTTGACATGAATCTTCCTGTTTAAAACTTGCCTTACACTAAAGTAAGGATGACAATATGTCAAGTACTGTACGGGCTGGTTGTTTCAACAGTTGGAAAACAATAAGCGTATCGAGGGTGTGCTGAAGAGGTACTGTATAGCTATAGAATATAAAAAAGCGGCAGGCATTTTGAGCTGCCGCTTTCAGGCAGGTAATAATGCAACATGGCGTGTAACCATGTGCCAATATTAGAAGCTCAATAACTAATGTGAGCTTGAACAGATTATTCAAGTACATTTACGTATTTTGTTGACTACACTCACGCAACAATAAGGCTGTCAAAAATGAGCAAGCAAGACTTTCAGAGTCCCGTGGGCATCATTAATGAAATAATCAGCAACAACGCTGGCCGCGATCCGGAACGCTTGGCAATGAAATATGCCAAAATGGCGCAGAGTCCATTTATATTTCTGCGCGGTGCCTGCCATCTGTTCTACGACACTCTGCCTGACTCACCCCTGTTCCGAGACGCACCTCTGGCTTGGTGCTGCGGCGACCTGCATTTCGAGAATTACGGAAGCTACAAGGGTGACAACAGGCTGGTCTATTTTGATATAAACGACTATGACGAGGCTGCTCTTGCTCCCGTTACATGGGACATTATTCGCCTGCTGACCAGCATCGAGTGCGGGGCCGATGCCCTCAACGCCACACACGCCGAAGCCTTGGCCGTCAGCCAATCATGTCTGGATGCATACCGCAACGCTCTCATCGGCGGCAAGCCTCTATGGGTTGAACGGGAAACTTCCGGCGGCCTCGTGAATGCGCTGTTGACCACCTTGCAGGAAAGAGAACGTTCCGCCTTCCTCGACAAACGCACGATACGAAAAGGCCATCGCCGCAGTTTGATACTGGACGGGGTGAAGGCATTGCCAGCGTCTGATGCCCAAAAAAACATTGTCAATGGATTCATGGACAAATTTGCTTCCGGGCAGCCCAGACCGAAATTCTTTGAAGTACTCGACATTGGCCGCCGCATTGCAGGCACGGGCAGTCTCGGCGTGGAGCGATTTGTGGTGCTGGTGGAGGGAAAGGGTTCGCCAGACGGCAACTATCTGCTTGACATCAAGGAAGCTAAACCGTCGGCGTTGGCACCGCACTTGGCACGAATTGGCATCAAACAGCCGACGTGGCCGGATGAGGCAAGCAGAGTGGTATCTGTCCAGAACCGGATGCAGGCCGTAGACCACGCCTTCCTTCAGCCGGTGAAACTCGACGGACTTCCCTGCATTCTGAGAGGGTTGCAACCCTCGGAAGATCGGGTGGCCATCGGCGAATGGGGCAAGAAACTCGACCGGCTCAAAGAAGTTGTGACCACTATGGGGCGCATCCTGGCCTGGGATCAACTGCGCGCTTCAGGAAGGTCAGGAGCTGCCAACGCTGATCAGCTCATCGCATTTACTCAAGATGACGACTGGATGAAAGAAATGTTGAATGTTGCAACAGAAATGACGCAGACGACTCAGCAGCAGTGGAAAATCTTCGCGGAGGCATATAAAAGCCAACAATTTGCAGATCATGCTCGATAGTCGGCAAAAAATTATCCTAGAATGGAATCAGACCTGAACACAATTGAGGTGGACGCAAATTTATGATGAACCGCTTTCGGGCATACAATAATGCAACATGACGTACAGCGACGTGCCATGCTGTCCTTCATATATCTGTAATTCAAAGGCCGCTTTATAGAACAAAACAGAAACATGATGAACAACATAATTGAATTTCTTGCTCATTGGGGAATCACGGCGCTATCGCTATGGGTTGCTGGTTTAATATTCCACGGCATCTCGTTTTCCAATAAACAATCGCTATTTATATCAGCACTCCTGCTGGGTCTAGCCAATGCGATTATCAGGCCGGTCGTCATCTTGCTAACCATCCCGCTGACAATCTTCACCTTCGGATTCTTCCTGCTTGTGATCAATGCGTTGATGATGCTTCTGGTGTCATCGGTTGTGTCCGGTTTCAAGGTATCGGGCTTCTGGACGGCTTTCTTTGCCAGCATCTTCATCTCGGTTCTTAGCTTCTTCGTAGGGCTATTCATCTTTCAGACGAGTGACAATCCGATTGTCATCCCTACGCATCAGGGAATGTTCATATGAGGAATGGGGTATCTGCATCCAGCAGATTACTCAGATGGTAATAGCCAGCTTGGTTGGAACATAAAATGAGGGGGAAATTTGAACGATAAATTTAGTGATGATGAAATTTATGCCCTTCACAAGAAAAAGACTGAGAAAGTTATGAGGGTTGTTGTTGCAATTATTGTTGCAGTGTTTGCATTTACCTTATATTTTCTTTTGACAAATGATTAGAATTGGCTTGGAGCATGACAACTGAGCTTGCCTTTTTGTCGATTGTCGATAATTGCGAGAACCTGCAATCGGGCAGCCTGGTTAGACGGTTGTGTGTCGCTTCCGGGTCGTGAGCTGCCTTTGTCCAGCATCTGCTGCAATGCAAATATTTTTTGCCAGCGACCGGTTTTCTGCGAGCAATTCGCAATGATGAACGCACACAATGTGCCAATAGCGGACTTCAACTTGATACTCCATTTGATTCACGGCAGGATGCAGTTATGAAGATAGTTTTTCTACGTTTTCGTTATACAGCACCATTCACGTAGCAAGAAACCAAGAGGGGGTTGCCATGGCTAACCAATTTGATGGGACTCATCTTTCCTGTACGACACCACCCTACGTTATGCCGCCATTCACCTATGAAAACAATCGGACGCTGGCTATAACTTTTAAGACCTCTCCTGATGTGCTTCGAACATTGGTACCTGAACCGATGGTTGTTAACGCAGACAATTTAATGACCATCTACATTGGCGAGTTTAACCTCGCTGATCCGAAGCAGATCAGCTATTACGAAGCTGGGATCATGATACCTGCTTCATACGGGAGCGATAAGGGGTGTTATATGCCGGTCCTTTACTTGGACAAGATGCTGCCAATAACGATAGGCCGGGAAGTATTTGGGTACCCTAAGTTTCAAGCTGATCTTAGTATGGAAGTAAAAGATGGAGTGGTCCACGCATGTGTAAGGAGCGAGGGGACGTCGCTGATTGATGCTACCTTGCAAATGGGAACACCAATTCCACCTAGGGCCTTTTCTCCACGCTCCACTTTCTTGATCAAAGCCGTTCCATCTGTCACGGGGGGCTCAATGTATGACGTGAAGCACTTAACCACATCGGTGCTTAGGGATGAGCAGAATACTGATGTTCGTCCTGGAAAAGCGACAATACGTTTAGGTTCAACGGAATCCGATCCTTTAGGGAGGATTCCAGTTCTTGAGATTGTAAGTGGTGTTTATTATATTGGTGGTTTCGCCTTAGATTACGGCCGAGTTGTATACGACTACCTTGCGAAAGAATAAATCTGTGTCAGTTTGTAATCCGACACTCCAGTCAGACGCGATTCTTTCGCAGTGAAATATGGAACCGAATCTCGAGGGACACAATGAGGCTACGCATTAGACTTCTACTATTGCTACTTTCTTCACTCTGGAAGAAACCCATCAACATCCTGGATGAATCTGTACTAAGCCTGATCGTTTTGCCGAACGATACAGATATCAGCAAAATTTCGAATGATCGCTATATTGCGTTGATGGACTTGGGCAGAATGGATATAGTCTTTCGCTCGGGGCTACTGAAATTGATGCTAAAAAATAAATGGGGGCCAGTGGTAACCTTTGACACGATTCGCTTTCGCTACCCATTGAAGGTATTTCAGCGATACCAATTAAAAACCAGAATCGTTTGGTGGGATGACACAACCTTTTACTTCAAACAATCATTCGAACGCAAAGGTCGGGTAGTGGCTACGGGATATGTATGTGGAGGCCCATTTCGCTCGAATGGCCAGGTGCCTCCACAAGAGATACTGGATCAAATCGGAGGGTCCGTAACAAAACCAAGACAACCAGAAATTGCAGCCAAGCTGAGGGAATTGGAAGACCTTGTCCACGAAACCCAGAAAGAATAGTCCGAATCACATAGGTTTAAGTGCTTTCTGAAAGTCTGCTTTTCGGAACGCTGACGGTCTCTTAAGTGTCGGCTGCTGCCAGTGACCACAGGCAGCTTTGCTGCAACGCAAATATTTTTCGTCACCGACCGCTTTTGTGCTTTATATTGCGGGACACGAAGGGCAGGATCGTGCATGTGCTGATAGTCATGAAGGGCAGTTTCCGTGTGGTCTGAATAGCAGGTCTGAACATACCTCCACTGTCTGTTTCCAAGATGGGTGCGGTCATCTCCGTGCCAGAACCAGCTCATATCCATTCCTGATTCTAACTCGGCTGATTCGAACAACTTCCCGCATCGCATTATCCTCCTCGACAAAGACCTGCTGTTTCATCCCGCCTCTTCTGTTGGACAATCCAAACCATCGGCGATAGAGAACATACGCGCCAAATAAATCTTGGCTCAATACCACCGTGTATCCGCGCTGGGCTGTTCTAAAGTCGATGCGCATTACCCACCACCAGTCTAGTGCCCTCTACCTCGCGCCACAAATTTTCGTCCGACGTATCGGTGTAAATGCTGGTTGTTTGAAGGCTGGCGTGCCCAAGTAGTCGCTGAATGACATTCACAGGAACACCTGCCAACGCCAAATGGCTGCCGCAAGTGTGCCTCAGCCAATGAACAGTAGCGCGTTCAAACGCTTTGGCTTCAACACAGCTATCGTCATCTTTAAGCGATTGCGCGATGTCGCCAAAAAATAACCTAATCGATTTTGCCAGGGCGCTCGTAGTCAACGGCCTGTTTGATGCCACACCTGCAATGAGCGGGGTTTCCGCTGGATTTGACATGATGTCCGAGCTTAATCCGCGATAGACCAGATACTCTTGCAGCATCAAGATCACAGTACCGGGCAAGGGCACAGTTCGCCACTTCCCGCCCTTGCCGTACACCTTGAGCATCCAGCGCACGCCTAAACCATCTGATAGCGGCATGGTGTACATCCGGCCAATGGTTGCATCGACCAGCTCAGATAGTCGCAACCCTGTGGCATGTGAGAATGGCAATGCAAAACGTAAGCGGGTAGAGTAGAGTGTCATCTGCAGTTCAAACAAGCGATCCATCAGATAGTTCCACTGACCAACGGAAAACGCCCGCGTGAACTCCACATCCGGGTCAGATTCAGTGCCATGTGCAGCAAGGGACTTTGCAACCGCACTCCACGGGTTGAACGAGCAATACTGCACGCGAACCAGCCACTCGAAGAGATTGCCAATGATTGCCAGCGCGTGTCTGACGCTGCTGGCCGATAGCGCGCCATCAAACGGCTTCCAAGCCTGCTTGTGCCGCCCGACTTTTTTCGCTCCAATCCATTCGGATTGCGCGACGCGGAAAGGCCAGTCGCTGGGTTCGGTTCTACCTATCATGGACAGCCAGTCTCGGTAGGATGCGCAATCCTCAACAGTCAAATCAGACATTGCCTTGCCTCGCTCCAGAATTGCCCACAGCAAAATTCTTTCGGCTTCCTTTTGATAGGCGCGCTGGGTATTCTGATTGCCGGACTTTGTCGCAAGCCAGGCAAACACAGCTCGATAATCGTCTGGCGCGTCAATACGCGAGACGCCGGGATGCCGGTTTGAGCCGGATCGACCATCCAGGTCAGACGGGACAATGAAAGACTCGAGCGGGACAACATCGGTTTGCTGTTTTCGTGTTTGGGCAATCAAGCCTGAAGACAAGCTACGCGAAGGTGCGATGGATTGCAGCGGCAACGCACCAAGAGAGGACTCGTAACCCTGCAACCACGCAACAATCCGCGCTGCGCCCTTGATCCCCAACCTCGGCACGCCAACCCACCAGCGATAACCGCGTTCAGCAATCCTGTCGACCAGACAGCCTATTGTTGGTATTCCCGCCAGATTCAGACGATTGGAGATCGTCGTATCAAACCAGGCCGCAACCCAATCATCGCGCACCGGCTCAGCGGTAATCAACGGCTCAATCCACTTTAGTGCCGCCACCTGCCTGTCGATCAGCCGTTGTCTTTTCTTGTGCCTGGTATCGAGCGCTTGCGGGTGCGCATCCAGATAAGACTGTATGAGTTCTTTTTCCAGAAAAAAACCGTCAGGATCAAACTCTGCGCGATATTCATCAAGAGACGGGATAGTCGCGTTCTCGATTGTGCTGGAGCTTGCCGCTACTCGCATTCTCAGAAGATGAGCATCACGACGCTTGCCGTGCCTCAATGCCGCCTGACGCAGCGTATCCTGAATCCAGACCAGCGTTGTTTTAGCGCGGCGCAAATCCATCCCGGTCTCAAGATACCGGTCAGACATTTCGCTCATGTCCAACCCCATGAGGATCGCCCGAAAAAACGCGATATGATGCCGTCCGATTTTTCTCTCAACCACGATTGCCGGACGCATCTCAACGTTAATTTGTGTTTCCGCAAGCACTACCATCTCCCGTGATACCTCGTTTGCTCAATTGCTGAGCAACACCCTGCAATGCAGCTCAAATTCGATCACCAGCAATGGTTGTTCACATGGTTGCAAACAGATTCTGTGGATAATCTCAACAACCTTCGCGCGCCACGACTAGCCACTTCCAAATCCCCATCAAGCTGGTTGCGGTAAAGCCAATTTGCATCACGACCATGCCGGTTGCGTGGGAGAACAGCCCAAAAAATATCCACGCGACATTCGATCCAAGAAACAAGACAAACCCCCAGCCTGAGTAGCGATTATTCAACGCCAACAATGCCGCCCCACACAGCCCGGTGGCACAGCCTGCCCACTCAAGTATTTCCATCATTTTTTCTTTCCAGATACCACGTTCCGCCACCTTCCAAGCGCATCCGCATCAACCAACCAAGTAGTTGAACCGTTCGCGTAAGCAACTACCTTCCAGCTCCAAGTTGTCAGAATCGCCGCCATGCATCAAACCTGATCGAATATTTTTTTCACGATCCCGGACGGACTGCCGGGAGCGGCTGGCTGAATTGCATCAGGAGTAGCTTCTTGAACATGGGTGATTGACGAAGCTTTGTTTATTGCCCTCCCGCCATTCAGAACCGACAAACCAAGCGAGGCAAGCATCCGCATCCGTTCCGCTCTGGCGCGCAGCGGAAAAGCAGACAAGTCGGCCTGTAATTCTGGATACCCCTCGAAATAGTTGATGGTGATGCGCATCTCAGGCAGCACCTCCACGCCAGAACCCTCTCGCATTAGCGAATACAGAATCATGGGCTACGGATACCGGGACCTGATGAAAAGCGGCCTTGATTTCAGCTTCGTAGAACGGAGCGCCTCCTCCAACCAACACAATCGTGTCGATGTCAGAATCCTCTTTTCTGAGCGACTCTTGCAGTTGCGCGCCAACGATGTGGCCAACCTTGGATGATGCATCTGCCAGATAGGGGGCAATATCTATCCGCGCCCCAAACACGGATACGGTGTTGCGTCCCGATCTGATCGCGTTCTCCAGTTTCCCTCTGCCAGGGTTGCCGCCATGATCCCTGTAAATTAACGCCGCAGTCTCATCCAGAATGACCGAGGCCGCATCAAGGCTTGTTCCAGATGAGGCCCGCTTGAATTCGCCATTGACCAGCAATACCCAGTCAACCGAGAAGAAGCCGGGATCGACCACCAGAACGCTGGCATCCTCAACCTGGCTCGGATCAGCAAGGCCGTGCAAGTAGTCCACAAACCCACCTAAAGGTTGAGGCACGATCTTGACATCCTTCACTACAACCTTCCGGTGCGGCGTAACCTGATGTTCGCCTTTCATGACTTCAACCAGACGAGCACGAAGGTTGGCATCGAAGTATTGGCTTGTTGGCAATCCGGTCACAACCTTGTCAACCTCGCTCAAACCGGACAGCAACAGGCCGGAATAAAACAGCGCACGGTAGGAATCCGTTGCGGTGTAATCCTTGTGCAGCTCGCGCGCCCAATTTTCGATTCTGTCGTGACTGACCGCAGCGGCAAACTCGCGTCCATCCACCAGGACGCGCACGGCATCGTCATCTCCCATGATTCTTTGCCCGATGTGATCCGACGGGGCTGCGCCTGCTGGACGGTTCACCAATACAATGTCGCCCCCTTTGTCGCCATAGGCAATCTTTAGATTCGAGTAACCAATATCCATTCCAATCACGTTCATTACCTTCTCCTTAAAATTAACTTCACAACAACCGTAGAACGTCTCCAGTACGCCTGCACCGCAGCCACCGCATCCAACAAACGCCACAGCACGTCTCCAGCGCATGTGCAGTGCGCCCAGTCACAACATCAAGATCAGCACGGCTACAGCGCATCCACGGCACACGTGGAAGAAAATGCCGCTCCTGACCAGATCATCACAACGCCCACAGCACGTCCCCGGCACGTTTGCGAATTATTGATGAGCGAGAAAATCTAATTCGGCAGATTCTCGGCAAATTTGCCGAGAATCTCTCTATCGCGCCAAATCGAACCAACTAAACTCCCAACACATTCGTTTTCGCGACACCTCACATGCCGGTTCACATATCGTCCGCGTCCTTCACTTACGTTTACTTTGCTGATGTATCGAGTGCCGACAACACTTCCGGCATTCCTGTCCATTGCCCACCTTTTGCTTTGTCTGCTGGGGATTTGAAGGCTCGACGCTTTGATCTGGATGGACAATTCTTCGAGATCACACCCAGCGCAACGGGGCTTCCGACCGTGCGCGATAAGGATGTCTGGATTTACTGCGTAACCTGGCTGGCCAATGCCCTGTTTGATGAGCGGCACAAGGATTTGAGTCGGCATCTACGATTTACCACTCGAGAATTTCTGGATTTCAGCAAACGCGGGAACGGCGGGGCTCAATACGATGGTTTGGCTCAGGCGCTGGAAAGACTCGCCGGAAGCAGGATCACAACGAACATTCGCCCACCAGATGAAATCAAGAAAAGCGGCGACAGCTTCAATTTGATTCGTTACGAGGCAGAACGGGATCGTGATGGACGCATTGATGCAGTGAGTATTGAGCTGCCTGAGCGCTTTTATCATTGCGCGACAGACTGGACGCAGGTGTGTGCCATGCACCCGGACTATTTCTCGCTCACGCCATTACGCAGGCTGATCTACATCCTCGCCAAAATACAGTGTGGCGAGTGGCAGCCGTGGGTTGTATCCATCAATGAATTACACCGACTGACTGGGTGTTCCTCGCCTTTGCGTAAATTCAAAAATTCCGTGCAAGGATTGCTGAAGGATAACCCTATCCCGGAATACCGAATTGAAATGGACGCGCAAAAAATGACGGTTACTTTTTACCGTTTGCCAGAGGCTACTCCACGGCTTGCGCCGATTCCTGTAAATCGTTCCGCTTGTGCTTGTGTGACTCTGTAAATCGTTCCGCATTTAACCAGATGAAAAACAAACAAATAAATTCTGTAAATCGATCCGCTTTGGCCTTTTCGATGCGCTGTAAATCAATTGCATCTGCCGCGCGGAATCGGCGCTGCGCGTAGATGTAAAGTTGCGCTGAAACGACAGATTCCGCATAGCAAAAAATTATTTTTTTTGGTAGAGAGAATCATGGAAGAGCAAGTCATGGATGAAATGGAAGTGGGTGATGCGATCAGCCTTTTGCGAGTCAGGCTCGAAGTGCTTGAAACGAAGGCAGCAGATTTGTGCAGGCAACATTTTGATTTTGCCATGGCAGAAAACAAGGCTAGAGCATGGGAGCGCAAGAGCGTCTTGTATGCACAGGCCAGAATGCGGGATAACACGCTAAGCGTAATATGGTGCGAGGTGCACTGGTACGGATCAAAGGCTGCAAAGACCCGCAGGATGGCCAAGAAGCTTATTCGTAAACCCAAAGTCAAACACGGGTACAACCTGGATGCGCTACTCAAGTTGGCGCAGCCGTGGGAAGTGGATTTGGTGCGAGACATCGAACATGAATTTTCCAGCATACGGCGTGAGGCGACATTTATTGGCAAGGCTATCGGGCAGCTCAACCACATCATCAAAGGCGAGAGTAGCCTCCGATGAAAGCGTTCTACGAGTGGGAGTCGCCGTGGCGACCGAACTTTGAAGCAACGATGTCGGCCTCGTGGGCAGGTGCTGCGTTGTTCACGCTGGTTGCGTCCAAATACATGCCAGTCCCGCTCCCTGTTAAATTCAGCGCGATTGCGATGACTGTCTGTACCGGCATGGCCCTGTATCGCGGTATCGGGGCCTGGCGGCGTTACGTCAACCTGACGCGCCTGGACAATTATGGCAAAGAGTTCATCAGCATTCCTGAGTTGATAAACAAGACGGAAGTGGCGACCAAAAAAAACGCTGTGTGGCTTGGCAAGGGTTTTGACTGGACAGATGTCGAATCGCAGAAGATGCACGCGCTGATCGGGCAGGGTGTTGCACAGACCATCGGCAAGATCACCAACGAGCGTCACCTGGACGGCGCGTACTGGATACATGGTCTGGACAAGGAGACTGACCGGTTCATGGACATCGCCAATCTGGTCGGCCATACCTTGCTGGTTGGAACGACGCGGGTTGGTAAAACCAGAATGATGGAGCTGTTGATTGGTCAGGCGATCATTCGCAACGAAACCGTCATCATCATCGACCCGAAAGGGGATCATGCCCTGGCGGAAAACACCAAACGGATATGTGCCGCAATGGGACAGCCGGAGCGCTTCGTGTACTTCCATCCCGCCCACCCGGAAAAGTCCACGCCCATCGACCCGATGCGCAACTGGAACCGTCGAACCGAACTCGCCAGCCGGGTTGCCGCGCTGATTCCATCCGAAACCGGCGCGGACCCGTTTGCGGCCTTTGGCTGGAAAGTGCTCAACGACATTGTGAATGGTTTGGTGGCTACTGGCGTGAGCCCCAATCTGGTTCACATGAAGCGTTACATTGAGGGTGGTGCGGACAACTTGCTGCTGAACACGTTGCGCCATCACTTCATCGACACCGTGCCGGAATGGGAATCGCGCTCCAGCAGTTTCGTGAAAAAACATCGTGACCGGATACTGGAAGCCTATATCGACTTCTACAAACAGATCGCCATCCACGAAGCGCAGTCATCGGATCTGGATGGCCTGATTTCCACCTTCGAGCATAATCGCGACCACTTCCAAAAGATGGTCGCATCGCTCATCCCAATTCTATCCATGTTGACCTCCGAGCCGCTGGCGGCACTCCTGTCGCCGGAATTCAAAATTGGCGATCAGGAGCACGCGACCGACATGGCGAAGATCATCAACAACAACCAGGTGCTCTATCTCGGCCTTGATAGCCTGGCTGATGGCACGGTCGGGAGCGCCATAGGCTCAATCATGCTGGCCGATCTGACCGCAGTGGCCGGTGATCGCTACAACTATGGGATCGACTCAAACAAGCCGGTCAATCTCTTTATCGACGAAGCCGCAGAGGTCATCAACCAACCCACCATCCAACTCATGAACAAAGGCGGCGGTGCGCTCTTTAGAGTGACGATCTCGGCGCAGACATTCGCGGACTTTCCTGCGCGTCTCGGCGATGAGAACAAGGCTCGCCAGGTGCTCGCCAACATCAACAATCAAATCGTGCTGCGCGTGATCGACGCGGAGACACAACAATACATTGCCGACAGCATGCCCAGGATCAAAGCCCAATCACTGAGCCTCAGGTACGGCCATGGCGTCGATGCAAAAATTCAGGACGAATATCAGTCGTCTTACCAGGAATCCATGCTGGCGGAAGAAGCGGAGCTGTTCCCCGCTGCGATGCTTGGCAACCTGCCTCCGCTGCACTTCCTGGCCAGGATGTCAGGCGGGCGGGTCATCAAAGGCAGATTGCCCATCTTGAAGGCCGAATGACATGGCAAAGGACACGAAAGAGCAGGGGAGCTTTACTGCCCTATGGATGGTTCTTGCCTTGATCGTGGCAATCGGCACATGGATGTTCATTACCCCGGAACACCTGCTGAAATCACTCGCAAGCGAACGCGAGTTTGTAACGCAACTGTCCGGGCAGCAAACCGATCAGTGGATATTTGGCAAAATGATTTCGGTCAGTGCGGGTCAAGTCCATGGCATGTCGGACTCAATCAAGGACGCAACCGCCAGCAAAGACACGCCGAGACTGCTCAAAGAGTGGATCCAGAACCGGATTGTTGTAACGTGGCTGTGGGGTTCGTTGATCGTGTACCGCATCAATCTGCTTATGCTGTTCTGGTTCGTCCTGATGCCATTCACGATTGCGGTGGCGATAGACGGTTACTCAACAAGGATGATACGCACCTTTCAGTTTTCTTCGCAGTCGCCCATTCGTCACAGGATAGGCGTGCTCATCTCCACGGTCGTGATGTTTGGCGTGGCAATCTGGCTGGTGCTGCCGATACCCTTACCCTCAGTCGTTGCTCCTTTGGCGATTGTATCCATCGGCTGGGCAACATGGATGTGGGTCAGCAATTTGCAGAAACGGATTTAGGGATGCTGGCATTCACCCATATTGCGGCAGGCTGCGTATCCTCGTTGCTGGTCTCAGGTGCGCTCAATGCGCAACCCTCGCAGACGATACTTATGCTAGGTGGCGGAATCCTTGGCAGCATGCTGCCGGACATCGACCATCCGCAAAGCGCATTTGGCAAACGTGTTCTGCCGCTCTCGATACCGATTTCAGCCGTGTTTGGGCATCGCGGTATCACCCATAGTTTGCTCGCTGTTGCGGGTATGTCGTGGGTGATTTGGTGGTCGCTGCATCATTTGCACTGGCATCGAGGATATGCAGTGCCGGTGATGGTAGGAGTTGCAACAGGCTACCTGTCTCACCTGGTGGGTGACTGGCTCACCAACTCGGGTGTGCCGCTGCTGTGGCCAAGCAACAAGCGGTTCGTTTCGCCGCTCAAATTATGCACGGGTGATCTGCGCGAGTATCTGTTGGCATTCGGGATGTATGGCTGGTCGTTGATGGAGTGTTTGAGGATTGTGAGGTGAATAGCCCAAGCGGTGTGCTGTGGGCACTTCTTGCAGAACATGCGTTCCGATATATTGACATATATTGACAACTGCCGATGTTATGGAACAATATGACGGACATGAATAAGCTCACCGAAAATCTGCTTGATCTTGCTCGAAACAAGGGTCTGATTCGTCCGTGTGATCTGGCACCGCTGGGTATTCCACGTGTTTCGCTGACGCGCGCTGTCCGTTGCGGGCAGCTGGAGCGTGTCGGGCGCGGTCTCTACGGCTTGCCTGGGCGAGTAGTGTCAGCACAGGGATCGCTGGCGGAAGTGTCACGCAAGGTTCCTAAAGGGGTTGTCTGCTTGCTCTCTGCTCTGCGTTTTCACAACCTGACTACCCAGGCGCCTTTTGAGGTGTGGCTGGCGGTTGAAAACAAGGCCGTCAAACCGAAACTCGATTACCCGCCGTTGCGCGTCGTGCGCTTCTCCGGTGCGGCGTTTACCGAGGGGGTCGAGGAACACGTCGTGGATGGCGTGACCGTCCGAGTCACCAGTGTCGCAAAGACAGTTGCCGACTGTTTCAAGTACCGCAACAAGATCGGCCTGGATGTCGCCTTGGAGGCATTGCGCGAAGCCTGGCACGGCAAGCGTATGACGAGTGATGATATTTGGCATTATGCCAAGGTTTGCCGCGTGACCAACGTAATACGCCCGTATCTGGAGAGTCTGGCATGAGCGTTCAAAATACGGGGGCATCCATCCGCAACCGGCTGCTCGACAAGGCGCGCGCAGAAAAGCTGGACTTCAACCTGCTGTTGACGCGCTATGCACTGGAGCGCATGCTGTATCGATTGAGTATCTCATCACAGCACGATCAGTTTTTGCTCAAGGGGGCGCTGCTGTTCGATCTGTGGTTCGACGTGCCACATCGTCCGACCCATGATGCTGACTTGCTCGGTTTTGGTTCGTCTGAAATTCCTCATTTGGAAGAGGTTTTTCGCAATATCAGCCGCATTGAAGTCGAGGATGGCATCGTGTTCCAGCCAGATTCCGTGAAGGGTGCCGAGATTCGCAAGGAGGCCAACTACGCAGGTGTTCGGATCACGCTGATGGGCTTGCTGGACAGCGCACGCTGCCCAATACAGATTGATGTCGGGTTTGGCGATGCCGTTGTGCCAGGACCGGACGATGTGAGTTATCCGATCATTTTGACCGGTTTGCCAGAGCCGCAACTGCGGGCTTATCCTCGCTACACGGTTGTTGCGGAAAAGCTGGAGGCGCTGACATCGCTCGGCATGTTGAACAGTCGAATGAAAGATTTTTTCGACCTCTGGGTGCTGGCGAAACATTCTGACTTCGATGGTGCGTTACTGTCACGGGCAATCACGGCTACCTTCGAACGTCGGCGCACAGTGTTTCCCGAAGGAATACCCATCGGACTGAGCGACGAATTCATCAACGATGATCAGAAGAATAAGCAGTGGCTGGCCTTCCTGCGCAAGAACGCACTGGGCCCGATGCCGCTGGCGACGGTAATCAGTGATCTCCGAGAATTTTTGCTGCCGGTGTTGGTAGCCGCAGCAAAGAACAGCAGGCTCGACATGGCTTGGCAGGCAGGGTTAGGTTGGCGAAAGAATGGGTAAGTCCAAACTGGGAATTTGGCCATCTACAAAACACTAGGAACAGTCCGTCAGTAGAATCGCTTCGACCGTCCATTTCTCGGCCTTATGTAAAGCTTTACATAAGGCCGAGAAAATGACGGTCAGGTTCTAAACAAAGCGGATGATTATATGGTGAATTCCCCCAACATTTGGATGCCCCCTAGGATTATTTTTCTATAATGCTGTTATATTTCATATTGCCTTCGCATAGGCTTGACAATCTCACGTGGACGGTAGATAGTATATCTACCGTCCACGTGAGGTTCACGTGAATTCAGCGAAGGAATCAAAATGCATCTTGCCGATATACTTATCCACGTAAATGAAACACTTGGGGTAACCGAGCAGGCTTCGATGGAAGAGGAACTCCGTAAATTAAAAGGGGTTATTGCACCACGATTTAATAATCAAACACCCCATTTGCTTCTTGTTGCCTACGATCCGCAGGAAATTGATTCATATAATCTGCTTATTCGAGTTAAAGCCAATGGCTACAACGCCCAGTTGGTTGGAATGTGAATGGAAGATACTGTGAATCATGATCATGTTCTTGACATCAAGGGTCTGTGTTGTTCAGCTCCTGTCCTCCGTCTTACAAAAGAATTTAAAGGATTCGCCTCAGGAGATGTGGTGTTGGTAATCTCTGATAAGTGTTCGATGGCAAATGACATTCCTGCCTATTGCCTAATGACAAAACACGAGCTCTTGAAACAAGAGGAAGAGGATGGCCTTTATCATTTCTGGATAAAAAAGCAGTAGCGCGTGCTGAACGAGTATAAAATTGGCGAAGTAGCGGAATTGCTCGGTACGACCATACGTACGATTCGGTTCTATGAAGAAGAGTCCTTGCTTCAGCCTTTACGCACTGATGGTGGAACGAGACTTTATAATGAAAGACACATCTCACGCCTCAAATCGATTCTTCATCTAGCTAAAAACGGATTTTCCATCGAATCGATACGACTAATAGGTTCAGTCAGGGAATCTTGTAAGACGGGCGATGAAAGCAGCAAAAAAGTATCTGCACAGCTTGACGGTGAAATACAAGAAATCTCGGCCAGAATTCGAGAATTGGAACGCTTAAAAGGTGAAATAGCGAAAGCAAAGACCTTTGTTGGGAGATGCCGGGGATGTGCAAACAAACCCACCTCCAAAGGATGCCCCGCATGCCCCGTAAAAACGCATGTTAACAGCGTAGAATTGCTTAACCTCATCTGGGATCAGCACGTTTGAAGATTCCGCATAACAATAAGAACAGCTATTTACTTGCCAGTACTATTTAGTGAATAAGGTAAGTTGGTTAGCTGCCAGAACCCCCAAACGTTTAACGGCTTCCTCGAATCGAGGCGACCACGGGTTGCCACAGTTTAAACGCAAACAATTTCGGTAGTGACCATTCGCGGAGAAGAGATCGCCGGGGACAAAGGCAATGCCTGCATTCACAGCATCCTCAAAAAGCACTGTGCTATCAATTCCGGCAGGAAGTTCTACCCAGAGAACAAGGCCGCCCTGAGGCTGGGACAGACGGGTCCCTGCCGGAAAGTATCGCATAACCGCCTCAGACATCTGCATGACCTGCTTCTCGTAGGCGCGCCGCAACCCGCGCAGGTGGCGATCATAGGCCGTCGATCCCAGATAACGTGCAGCTACTGCCTGCGTCACCGGATTAGTGACGCCAGAGGTCAGTATTTTTTGCATCAGCACTTCTGAACGAAAGCGACCCGCTGCAACATACCCAATACGAAGAGAAGGACTCAGTGTTTTTGATACTGACGAACAGAGCATCACGTTACCGGATGTATCGAATGACTTCACTGGCCAAGGGCGATCTTTACCAAAATGCAGATTTCCGAAAATGTCATCCTCGATAACCGGTATTTTCCGCGCCGCCATCAGATCGGCGAGGCGCTTCTTCTCGGTGTCCGGGACCAGGCTTCCCAGCGGATTGTTGAAATTGCTCACCAGCATGCATGCAGCGATCCTGCGTTCACGGGTAGCAATCTCCAGTGCGTCTACCGACATTCCATAACGAGGATGGGTCGGAATCTCCAAGGCCTTAAGACCAAGATTTTCCAACAGCTGCAATATCAGATAATACGATGGTGATTCAACTGCCACCGTATCCCCCCGTTTGGTGACCGCACGTAAACAGATCGACAGGGCTTCGGTACATGAGTTGGTGACCACGGTCTCGTCGGCCTCCAGAGGTTGCCCCCATTCGAGAGAATGACGTACAAACTGTCTTAACAATTCCGGACGATTCATGGCCGTATGGCTGGCCTCATTGAGAAGTGGCCCGGAACTTCGTCCTATGATGGCATAGAGTCGCTGCAGGCTCGCAATCGGTAGCAGTTCGGTAGCTGGCATGGCAGCACCCATAGGAACCATTTCGGATCGATCATGCAAGGCAAGCACGTCCATGATACGGCTACCGATATCGACATTTACCGGACGTGCCGGACGTTTACTGCTTTGCGGTACAAGTTGCGAGTTTTGATTTGGGGATGGCAAGCGAACGAAAAAACCTGACTGTGGCCGCGCCTCCACCAAGCCGCGCTCCTCCAACTGCCGCAATGCCTGCATCACTGTCGAAACGGACAGTTTCTTTCCATGAGCCAGACGGCGCACTGATGGCAGGCGGTCGCCGGGTCGCAAGATGCGCTCGGCTATCATGCCGGCTATTTCGTCCGCCAGTTGTTCGTAAAGCAGTTCCCTCTGATTCATCCGAATACCTCCCTCTGTCGACTCCCTGCACCAGATTTTCTGGTAACCATCGCTCTATCGATAGATACAGTTGCCTATAGAATTGAGGAGCACAGTTTATATAAATTGCATCTGTGCTGATAACAATTTCAGCATGCTGCATCTGTCCTGCTCACTGCTGCATACATAGACTAGCCAGCGTGCTGTTATTGAATAGTTCTGAAAATCTATCATGCAGATATCGTTGCGGAACGAAGTAATTCTACTCACCGATGGAAAACCCTTGGCTATTCGAGGCGCGCGCGGAATTATTCTCGAATGCACCGATGGGTTAATATGGCTCACGGTTAAAGGTGAGCTAGATGACTTCTGGCTTATCAAGGGAGAACGACTGCGCATTGAGAATAACGGTCTTGCGCTCATCGAGGGCTTTTCATCTGGAGCTGTCCGACTGGTGAGTGAGTCGAGAAATTCAATCCACCGGATAATCGTTTAGAGGTAATTATGATCACCAAGGAATTCGCTGACCATTTTGCGGCTGACTGGATAGACTCCTGGAACAAGCATGATCTCGTTCGTATCCTGTCCCACTACACCGATGATTTTGAAATGTCGTCACCCAGAATAATCATAGTGGCAGACGAACCTTCAGGAACATTAAAGGGCAAGTCGGCGATTGGTGATTACTGGACTAAAGCTCTTCAATTAGCGCCGAATCTTTATTTTGATTTGGTTGCCACGCTTGTCTGCGTAGACAGCATCACTCTCTACTTTAATGGTGTACGAGGTCCATGCGCCGAGGTATTTCATTTCAACAAGGATGGCAAGGTTACGAGGGCATATGCACATTACCCATAATCTTGCCGGGCAGGCTATCGCAATGGCGCGTTATCTCATAGCTTGATGCTAATTTCTGTGTACCTTTGAGAGATGCCCATGGATTCAAATGAAAATATATACATACTGGGTTCCGGAGCAATCGGCTTCCCGCTGGCTGTTTACCTGGCAGATGCAGGAAGGAGAGTGGTTGCTGTTAGAACCAGCAGGGATGATGTGCCAAAAAGTACAATTACAGTCACCGTACGTAACGGTGAAAACCATATAAGCACTCCCGTTGAAACAATCTCCCTGTCAAATCTGACTGCTCTCGACGGGACGATAGTAATAGCAACCAAGTCATACACAAACAAAGCGATTGCGCTGGAACTTAAAAACAAGGCACCTACAGGTCCAATAGTTATCATGCAAAACGGGGTTGGTGTTGAGAAGCCATTTCTCGATGCTCATTTCACCCCAATCTACAGATGCATTCTCTTGTTAACCAGTCAGGCCACATCGGAGTATGAATTTACAGTTCGGCCAATCGCCTCATCACCAATAGGGATAGTCGACGGAAACGAATATGATCTCAAAAAGTGTGTGGAAGATTTGACTACCGATGGATTCCCATTTCGTGCAGAAGTTAATATTCAAAGAGACATCTGGAAGAAGGCAATCATAAACTGCGTTTTCAATTCCATTTGCCCTCTGCTTGATGTGGATAACGGTGTATTTGTTCGGGATATGGAAATTGCAAACTTGGCAGCGGAAATCGTCAGGGAATGTATATCGCTCACGGACAGGTTCGATATGGGATTAAGAGAAAGTGAATTAATGGAACAAATAATGCGGATAAGTAAGGGATCCGACGGCATACTGATATCGACTCTGCAAGACATTAATGGTGGCAGACAAACGGAAATAGAGTCTCTAAACCTTGAGATGGCACGCGTTGCTGCTGAGATGCAACCTGGGCTCCATCTTCCCGGAACCGAATTGTTGGGGAGAATGATATTGGCAAAATCCATGCTGCGGAGATGAAAGGAACCTTAGGAACAAAACATTTGTTTAAACCAATTGTTTAAGTTCTCCTTCCGGTAAAATCGATCATCCGGAATGTGTCGAGCGTGACTGATGAAGAAATGAAAATCGACAAGCTCAAGTTGAGTGAAGTTCAGACATTGAGCTAGGCGATCACAAACGGGCAATAATGCGGCCAAGAGGGGACGGTCAGATATTTTCCAATATTTATCATCAGTCCGCACTATCATTACATATGCGGACCGGTGCGTCTGTCTAATAACTGGGCGTCATCACACAGTGTGATTTTTCCATAAGGTGAAAATATGAAGGGCAGTTGTTTGTGTGGTGCCATTGAGTACGAGGTTGATCAATTGGACATGCCAATTAGTCATTGCCACTGCCGCACTTGTCGCAAAGCTCATGCGGCTGCTTTTGCGTCGAATGCTGGTGTTATGCGGGAACATTTCCGCTGGCTCAAAGGTATAGAGAAACTGTCGGCCTTTGAATCATCACCAGGAAAACTCAGGCATTTCTGCTCCGTTTGTGGTTCTCACCTCATGGCCGAGCGCCTCGCACAGCCACATGTCATTGTGCGTGTGGCAACGCTCGATGAAGACCCTGATGCCCGGCCTATTATGCACATCTGGTGTTCACATGACGTTCCGTGGCTACAGGACGATAAGAACGTTTCGTTCCATCAAGAATGGCAACCTGGTAGATAACCAAATGCCGCCCAACCCTACATTTCAAGTGGGGCATGCCAGAAGCGGCCAAACCTCAATTTGAGCGTTGACTAACTGCTTGGAGAAGATCGACTGGCTGCAATGGGTCGGCGTTTTCCGGATGAAGAATTGAAAAACGAATGGCTGCTGTTGCTTGTGTAACGGTCACTGGCGATTAAGATGCCGAATGGTCGCAGACCGGCCAAAAGGAGTCATTCGCGAATATTTCCCAAAGAGCCTACACCCCTCTGAATTCCCGCCGATAATTCGATGGCGAGATTTTGAAGGCATGATTGAAATGCTGACGGAGTGAGGCAGGCGACCCGAAACCTGACATCTCTGCTATCAAGTCAATCGGCCTATCTGATGTTTCGAGCAATTGCTGAGCCAAAACCAGCCTCTGGCTGAGCAGCCAATCCCCAACTGTTACACCCATAACCTGCCGGAAGCGCCGGGTAAACGTGCGGCGCGTCATCAAGGCTCGTTCGGCGAGCGTATCAAGGCTGTGTGGTTTATCCAGATTTCGCCTGGTCCAATCCAGCACTTTCGCAAAGTGGTCTATGGTTGAAACATCGCGAACAGGTTGCTGGATATATTGGGCTTGTCCCCCTTGGCGATGCGGTGATACGACCATCCGCCGCGCAACCTGATTTGCCACCTTGGCGCCGTATCGCTGTCGTAAAATATGCAGGCAACAGTCAATAGCTGCTGCCGTACCAGCTGACGTGATGATGTTGCCATCATCTACGTAAAGAACATTGGAATCCACTCGAATAAGCGGATAGCGCTTGGCCAACTCATCTGCCCAGAACCAATGGGTGGTTGCAGGACGGTCATCGAGCAATCCGGCAGCAGCCAAAACAAACGAACCCAGGCACAAGCCCACAATCTGTGCGCCTCGCTGGTGAGCTGAGCGCAGCGCATTCAACAAGCGCTGAGGCGGCATTTCTGCGGGGTTGCGCCAACTTGGCACGATGATGGTCGCAGCTTTTGACAAGTCCCTCAGGCCATGGCGCGTTTCTATCGAAAATCCCGCTGTCGTTTGCAGCACGCCGGTCTCGGCTGCACAAACCAGCAGTTCAAACTTGGGTATGCTTGCACCGGTTCTATCTTCGCCGAAAACCGCGCAAGGAACTGAGAGGTGAAACGGGCTGATACCGTTAAAGGCAATCACCGCAATGGTATTTTCACGCATAGAGCGCCCTTCGTAATATGGCCTGATTTGATCGAATTATGTCATTCAGGCCACTGTTTCGCCAGAGGGAGAGTCCAGATAATTGTCAGTATCAAACTCAGCCCACCCAAAGGAGAATGTATGCCGAACCAGCATCGCCGCGCACTGATTGTTATTGATGTTCAGAACGAATACGTAACGGGAAATTTGCCAATCGAATTCCCGAATATTCACTTGTCGCTTACCAACATTGGCGGAGCCATGGATGCAGCCAAAGAATCGGGCATTCCAATCATCGTCGTACAGCAATTCGCACCTGCCGAATCGCCCATTTTTGCGCAAGAAAGCAATGGCTGGGAATTGCACGAAGTCGTACGTTCACGTAAATGGGATCACTATATTGAAAAGAAATTGCCCAGCGCGTTCGCGGGGACAAATCTCACTGATTGGTTGAGTGAACATCAAATCGATACATTAACGGTCGTAGGTTACATGACTCACAACTGTGTTGATTCCACTATTAAGCATGCATTTCATACTGGCCTCACAGTGGAGTTCCTGTCTGACGCAGCCGGTTCCCTGCCGTATATCAACAAGGCTGGATCAGCCAGCGCGGAGGAGATTCATCGCACATTCTCAATCGTAATGCAGGCACGTTTCGCAGCGGTGATGAGTACGGAGGAATGGATCAATATGGTGCGCACAAATAGTACGGCAGAACGCGATGGCATATTTAAATCCAATCAACGTGCTCGTGCCACCCAAGCGGCAAAATGATAGTTCTTCGTGTTATGGGGGCGGCTGATGTAGCCACAATACAAAATTGGCCAGCCTATCCGCCCGAGTTCGTGGATCTGGATTATGCCTTGAGAAGCAACGGTTGGCTGGACGAACACCGACATAAACCGGATACATGGCTCTATGTCGCAGAGCAAACCGGAGAAATTATTGCATTCACAATTCTCTCCAAGACGAGCGCAACAGAGGCAGAATTTCGTATCGCCTTGCGTGCAGACAAGATTGGGCAAGGATTAGGAAGCACCCTCACCACCATGACACTGGACAAGGGGTTTGCAGAAATCAAGTTGGCTCGCATCCATCTCATCGTAAGAACGAACAATCCACGCGCCATCCGTCTATACAAAAGCCTCGGTTTCGCAGAAAACGGGGATTGCCTGAAGAAAGTAAACGGTAAGCAGGCAAACTTCCTTGCCATGATTCTTTCGAAGGAAACTTACACCACCATTTCTGGTTAACGCACTATATACGTTCACATGGGCGGTTCGGTTCGAGACCGCCAATGAACAAAATTATCAGTCGCTTATTGGTTGCATAACGGTCACTGGCGAGTAAGATGCCGAATGGTCGCTGACCGGCCAGATGCGGTCATTCACTGATGCCCGCTAATATCAATACCGCACTCAGACTAACCGCAACAATTGTATATTTAGCTAGAGCGGCAGTGCCGTTTTGTCGACTACACGACGCAATACAAAACTTGAATGTACGCCAGTGACCCCCTTGATTCGAGTGATGCGGTTAAGCAATAGGTCTTGATAAGCATCCATATCTTTAACCACGACCTTGAGTTGGTAGTCCGCATCCTGCCCGGTAATCAGCAAGCACTCCAACACATCCGGGATTTCAACAATTTTCGCTTCGAAGTTCCCAAGGCGCTCCGGCGTATGTTGATCCATCGAAATCAAGATTAGCGCCATCAACGACAGCCCCAGTTTTTTTGCATCCAGCATCGCACGATATCCGGTAATCAGTCCTGATTCCTCCAAGGCATTTAACCGGCGCAGACAAGGTGAAGGCGTTAGGCTGATGCGATCAGCCAGGTCCTGATTGCTGATGCGCCCATCCTCCTGAATGACACGCAAAATTTCTAAATCGTAGCGGTCGAGTCCCATAAGATTCCTTGAATATTAAGTAATACAGCAGATAGTGTTGTCTATATTGATGTTTTGCGCAACATTATTGCCAATAATCCTATTTAATTGATGAAATACGCAAGTGTCTGCTCGCGGGTTCTTGTTACGATTTGGCTCGATTAATACTTAACCAATAGGCATCTAAAATGTTGAAACATCCCGATACCAAGTACAGGGCGTTCCCGCCAGTCAATCTTGTGAATCGTCAATGGCCAAACCGCACGATTACCAAACCGCCGATTTGGATGAGCACGGATTTGCGCGATGGCAATCAATCCCTTTTCGAGCCGATGAATGCTGAACGCAAGATGCGTATGTTCCACATGCTTTGCGATATTGGTTTTAAGGAGATTGAAGTTGCCTTTCCCTCTGCCTCTGAAACGGACTTTAATTTTGTGCGTGAGCTTATTGAGGGCAATCACATTCCAGCAGACGTCACCATAGAAGTACTGACCCAAGCGCGTGAGCACCTGATTCGCCGCACCATGGACTCGCTTAAGGGAGCACGCCGCGCTATCGTGCATGTCTATAACCCCATCTCAAAACCGTTCCGTGACATCGTTTTTCGGATGAGCAGGGCCGAGGTCATCGAAATGGCCGTCTCTGCTGTGAAGTTGGTTAAACGGTTGGCTGAAGAACAACCCGAAACGGAATGGGTGCTTGAGTACAGTCCGGAAACCTTTACTGCTGCCGAACTCGATTTCTCACTTGAAATTTGTGATGCTGTAACAGAAGCGTGGGGGGCAACACCAGACGACAAAATAATCATTAACCTTCCTACAACTGTTGAACTTGCCACACCAAATGTTTATGCAGACCAGATCGAATGGATGCACCGCCATCTCGCCCGGCGCGACAGCATCATTCTCAGCCTTCATACCCATAACGACAGAGGCACTGCCGTTGCATCAGCAGAACTCGCCTTAATGGCCGGTGCAGATCGCGTCGAGGGTTGTCTTTTTGGTAACGGGGAACGCACCGGCAATGTAGACATTGTGACTTTGGCCTTGAATCTCTACACGCAGGGAATTGATCCTGGACTGAATTTCTCGGACATCAACGCAGTGGCGCGTTCCGTCGAATATTGCAATCAGTTGCCAATACACCCGCGACATCCTTATGTTGGCGACCTGGTATTTACTGCTTTCTCAGGTTCACACCAGGATGCGATCAAAAAAGGGTTTGCTGTTCAGCAGTCAGATCAACTCTGGAATGTGCCTTACCTTCCTATCGACCCCAAGGATGTCGGGAGAAACTATGACTCCGTAATTCGAGTAAACAGTCAGTCAGGAAAGGGTGGCATCGCTTACTTGTTGGAGGCAGAGTACGGTGTTGTTATGCCACGCCGCCTGCAAGTCGAGTTTTCCGGCGTGGTTCAGAAGCATGCTGACAGCCATGGTGGCGAAATAAGTGCTGCAGATATTTGGCAACTGTTCTCGTCCACATATATAGATACTTCAGTGCCTGTCCACTATCTGGAGCATCACCTTTTCGAAACCGGAAAAATGCAGGGTATTCGTATTAATACGGAAATTCAAGGAATGCCCCGCCTGCTCGTGGGCGAAGGGAATGGTCCCATTGACGCTGCAGTTCATGCGTTGCGAACTGCCGGGATCTACGTTCATGTACGCAGCTATGAAGAACGTTCAATGAGGTCGAGCAAAGAGGCCGGTGATGCTCAGGCCTGTGCATTCATGGAAATTGCGCAATCTGATGGAGGTAAAGAGTGCTTTGGCGTGGGCATGGACGCAAATATCGTTACAGCATCCATCAAAGCATTAGTGAGCAGCATCAATCGGGCAGAGATAAGCATGCCGGGAATAATCCAAATGCAGGCGGCATAGCTTTCAGATGGAAACATGTGTGAAAAGGAGACTGGGCAATGATATACAAAGGTAGCGGAGCATCCAGAATATGAATCCATCTTCCCCCCAGCGCTTCAACACACTTGCCGATGGCTACGCCAGCAGCGAAGTCCATGCAGGTAGCCCTACCCTCGACCGCCTGCACACCCTCCTGCCAAGCGTCGATTCGGTTTGCGACTTAGCCAGCGGCGCAGGGCACACGGGCCTTGGATTCGCTGGGATCGCCTCGCGGATCGTCGCGGTCGATCCCGCACCTAACATGCTCGCACAGGTGCGGCGTATGGCGGCGGAACGTGGTGTTGCCATCGAAACGGTTGAAGCGTTCGCTGAGTCGATTCCGCTGGCATCAAGGTCGTTCGATCTGGTCGTTTGCCGATTGGCAGCACACCATTTCTCCGACCTTCCCAAAGCCGTGGCTGAAATGACCCGTCTGGCTAAGCCGAGAGGCTACGTAGCAATTATCGACATGGAAGGTGACGATAACCCTACGCTCGATGCTCTCAATCACGAGATCGAAGTGCTCCATGATCCGACGCATGTGCGTTCTTATACGGTAAAACACTGGCGGGAGCTTTTCGCTACGAATGGGCTAGAAATTGAAGTATGCGAAAATCGCTACTGGGAGATTCCTAACGGCCTGTCGGTCAAGCGGTGGTGTGAACTGGGCGGCTCTGGCACTGAGGCCTTGCAAGCCATCCATGATCGATTAGCATCCGTCCCACCAGAGTGGCTATCGGAACTCGAAATTACGCAGGACGCCGACGGAGGGTTTCGCATTCCGGTGCGCACGCTGCTCATTCTTGGGCGCAAACATTCTGATTTCCGCGTCAACCGGCATGCCTGATATAGAATGAGAAGCAACCGTTGGCCAAATGATTATTCGATGGGCATCGTCGGCCAATAGCGACCTGTCGGGATTGATCTTCCAATTTAATGCACTGCAAGCTGGATACAACTTTTTATGGTGACCATGCGTAAAAAAACCTGGCTTAGTTGGAGCAGTGGCAAGGACAGTGCATGGGCGCTGCATGTATTGCGTCAATCAACCGAATATGAGGTGGTAGGACTATTCACCACCGTCAACGTCATGTTCCAGCGTGTTGCCATGCATGCGGTACGCATTGAGTTGCTGCATCGGCAGGCGCAGGCTGTCGGCTTGCCATTGCACCTGATCGAAATTCCTTACCCCTGTTCCAATGAGCATTATGCCGCCGTGATGGCGGATTTTGTGGCACATGCGCGTAATGAGGGTGTGTGCTGCATGGCATTCGGTGATTTGTTTTTGCAGGATGTCCGACGTTATCGCGAGGACAATATGAAAGGCACAGGTGTTGAAGCGATATTCCCGTTGTGGGGTATGCCGACGCGTGAGCTGGTCAAGGAAATGCTCGCGGGCGGTTTGCGCGCCTGTCTTACCTGTGTCGATCCGCGTGTACTGCCAGCCGAATTTGCCGGGCGCGAGCTGTCACAGGATTTGCTCGATGCGCTGCCACCTAATGTTGATCCGTGTGGTGAGAATGGGGAGTTCCACACCTTTGTGTTTGCCGGACCCATGTTCACCCATTCACTCGACATTGAAATTGGCGAGACAGTCGCACGCGATGGTTTTGTCTTCGCCGATTGCTGGTTACGCGGGGACGCTGCCAGTCACCATTCTGCTACCGGGTGAACTGAATAACGGATCCGATTGAAAAGTTCCAATCGTCATTTATCAAGCTGGGTGATGATACCGATATTCCTGAGTTTTTCCCCCATAACCGTAGGCGGTGGCACGTACATCTTCGACGTAGATGTAACTCACTTCATGAAGTTTGCCCAGCAACCTGCTGAATGCATCAAACGCCTCGCGGATATATTGAGCCTTTTCAGCTTTAGTGTTGGTTTCATCAGTGATCTTGATGTCGAAATAAACACTGCTTTTGCCCAGTTCGGACAGTGACCTTCCTCCAACGAACCAGTCATCCGGATCAATGTAGTCAATGGCGATGGATGTCACTTCCCGCTTCTTGTTAAGGATTCGTGATGTCAATTCCAGCAGAATGCCGGAAATAGACTGGGTAAGTTCAGGTGACTTCTTGGCACTGACTTTAACGAATGAAAGGGACTTCCCCGTCCCGAGGCTGCGGAGAAGTTTCCGCAAACGGCAACAAGTGCCAAGATGGAATCTCTGTCATTTCATCAACACCACGAAAGGGGAAGTCCATGAACATTATCATTGTAGGAATCGATCTCGCCAACAAGCACGGTGACCATCTCCTTTCGGGGAATACAATTTATATCTGCATGATGGCGAGGCTTCAAAATCAAATATTGCAATCGTGCAGTTTGCGTCAGGTTAAGCGTGAACTGGCGTGAATGGATTGGCCGGACATCGCGAAAATCATTCCACCCAACAAAACTTGGCTTGTAATGTTCGTCATGCCACAGTCCCCAAAGTAGCCGTGCAATACATCCACATCCATTTTTCTTCCCAGACGATGCCAGGCTGAAAATGCGGCGCCAGAAAATCCGGTTAGCTGCTCTGCTTCGAGATAGCGTTTTGCATCCGCATTTGAAAATATCCGATTTGGCACTAATATGGATACCGTCCCGCCCTCACGGCAGACACGCCGCATCTCGGCGAGGACAGCACGGGGTGAGTCCACCACATTGATCAACGACGCTGCCAGAACGACATCGAAGTGTTGATCCGGGAAGGGTAGCCGCATTGCATCAGCCTGCTTGAACTGCACTGGACTTGACAGCCGTAGCGCCTTTGCCAGCATCTGCGACGATCTGTCCACCGCCCAAACCTGCATGCCCCGTGCCGCGAGCGAACGGGAGAAATCGCCGCCGGCACAACCCACTTCCAGCACTTTTGCGCCGGGCGCGAGTAACGGCGCAACCCACTGCTCGAGCGCGTCCCTGTACCAGGGCAAGCCGAACAACCGGCTGAACAAGGCCGGGGGCGATTTCATCAGCCACATCATCTGCAGGTTGCTGATAATATTTTTCATGCGGGAGTCGCTTTGAATGCAGCCGACGAAGTCGGCTTCCAAAAGGCGAATAGCAAACCAATCCAGATGGCGTTAAACATGGGGAATGCCGATAGCGACAGCGGCACTACGCCCGTCGCGGTGTAGAAAACACCCACGGCGAGGTCGATCAACTGAATGAAAGCCATCAGGCGTATCCACAAAACGTGTTTCTCCGGATCGGAGCTGATGATCCATAACCCTATGCCATAAGCCAAAAAGCGCGAGGAGAGCATGCCAAACGGATAGAGCAAATCGGTTGCGGGCAGGCTATGTCCCATTTTTAGCAGCAACATATCAGGCGCCAGCAGGTAAGCCAGGCCCAATACGATTTGTATGCTGCCAACGAGTCTCAATGCGATGCGGAACATATGTGTTCTCCTTAAAATAAATTGATGGGAGACGCAATATAATTGCTACAATTCACTTTGTGAAGTAGTTACTGAAAGGGAAGCCATGAAGAAAAAAGCGCTCACCGCCGTTCAAGCCCGCACGCCATCAGGCGATTGCGACGGCTCATGCCCGGTGCAACGAACCGCAAAAATTCTGGATGGCAAATGGACGACTTTGATCGTGCGCGACTTGATCGGGGGCAAGAAACGCTATTCGGAGCTGCAGCGCAGCCTGTCAGGAATCAGCCCGCGTTTATTGGCCGCGCGATTGCGCTTGTTGGAGCGGCACGGCATGTTGACCCGCACGCTCTATCCGACGGTTCCGCCCACTACCGAATATGAGCTGACACCGTTGGGGCATGGTTTGCGTGAGGTCATCGAAGCCATGGCCAGGTTCGGAGGCAGGATCGCGCTACAGGAATGAAGCCCGCGCTTTTGGCAAACCCATGTGAAGCGCATAGTTAGAATTGTCCAATTCATGGCAACTATAGTTGACTAACCCAAGCATGCAATCGCCTTGTCTCTTGTCGTAAGAGCTTCGCATCTCGATATACGTGCGAGATCACGGCTATACCCTGTGCACGGCCTAGCAAATGAAGAGCCAGAGATTCTGCCTCGGCGTTTTTCCCCAGCTCCCGGAAGCGTGCAGAGAGCCAATCGCGAAATAAATCAAACAATGCGCGGGCGGCTTGTTGCAGATCGCGGCGGTCTTTGGCCAGTTCTGTGTTCAGGCTGCCGATAGGGCAACCGTATTCAACCAATTCTGCCTTGCGCCCGACAATCATGTCTACGAAGGCCAGCAACTGCGCCTTTGGGTCGGCGTTCTTTCTTTCCCACTGCAGGAGCAACGCACGATACTCTTCAAGATGCTGCTCAATGACGGCTCTGAGGATTTCATCCTTGGTCTTGAAGTAGTGGTAGATGTTGCCCCGGAACAAACCCGATGCCTCGACGATATCGGAGAACGAAGTGCTGTCATAACCTTGCTCGTAAAATAGCCGTCTCGCAGATTCTACGATGTCGGTTCTGGTCTTCTCGCCCTTGCTGCCGATATTCGATTGTTGTACCAAACGAATGCTCATGGCACAGTCCTCACGTCAGGGGTTTGGCCATGCGCATAGGCTGTATCTGGCGCACGCTCATTTCCTGCATCTGCACACGTATCGCCTCGCGCCAAGGATGGCCGGGCTTGTAGCCCAACAGCTGTTCAGCCTTAGTGTTGTCTGCATGCACCTCTTCCAGGAGGTGGATAATGCTGCGGGTGATTAATGGTTCCCACGGCACGACCGGATCAAGTTGCGTATTCCAGTGAATTCCGCCAGTCATTCCATTCGCAAACCCGCCACTGATTCCGACACCAAACCCACCATCTGTTCCAACCGCAAAACCGCCACCGATTCCGATACAAACCCGCCACTCGGGCG
>Ga0307376_10000162_pt1 | contig 95689 bp, 136 predicted proteins | sample TR2MG_FD_202536 | JGI IMG/M metagenome (GOLD analysis project Ga0307376, IMG submission 202536) | Soil microbial communities from Risofladan, Vaasa, Finland - TR-2 | ecosystem: Environmental > Terrestrial > Soil > Coastal area > Acid sulfate soil | place: Finland: Risofladan, Vaasa | collected...
CTGTTCAATGGCTTCAGGAGAGAGTTGAAAATCAATCTGAAGGATCTCAATTAACAATTTTACAAACAATAAAATCTCCTGCATTATTAAAGGAATTTATGAGTTTCAAACCAGGTGGAAACTTTGATAGAATTTCTGCATTAATTATGCTATTGATAGCATTTGAAGATAAAAGAAGATTTGTAACATCAATTAAAAAAAGAATTAACACAGCAGCAGATGATGAATTTTTTAGCAAGCATTGGGTTGGATAATAATTATGTATATGAAATTAATTTGTGTTAATGAATTTTAACCTATAATTTTGTTTTTTAAATTTATTTTATTATGGAAGGTCCAATGGTTGATCTACAGTCTCCGTTTTTCCCAAAACAGGCGATTAGTGATTCACAAAAGAATGCTGAATGGTATAAAAAAAATATAGAGACAGGTGTCTCTCTTGTTAATTATAGGAGAGAATCTGGATTAAGAGCAAGTAGAGAAGAAAAAATATCTAATGTTAGATTATTTAATGATGAAGTAGATCCAAGAGAGATTGAGATTGCCATTAATCCATTTAATCTGTCTGGTAAATTTCCAGATACATATAAGAATTATCCAATAGCTAACAGTAACCTTAATTTGTTATTTGGAGAAGAACGTAAACGTTTATTTAATCCAATAGCATATGTAGTTAATTCTGATTCTATAAATACAGACCAAGATATTATTTCTGATAAATTCAGAGAATTACTAAAAGAGCAATTATTTTCAGAACAATTAACTGAAGAACAAGCCAAGAAAGAAATAATGAATCTTGATAAATGGAAAAAATATACTTATCAGGATCAGTATGAAAGGATGTCTAATCAGATTATCCAATACTTCTTAAATACAACTGAAATACGAGAACATTGGAGTAAAAATTTTGAAGACTTACTTATACAAGGTGAAGAAATTGCATCTATAGATATTCTTGGTGGTGAATTAGTATTTGAAAGATTAAATCCATTAAACGTATATACATTTAGATCTGGAGACAGTTATAGAATAGAAGATTCAGATTGGATTGTTATTTCAAGATTTCTGCCAATTGGACAGGTAATTGATGGTTATCATGATTATTTGTCAAAACCTAATAGAGATTATCTTGAAGAAATTTATATGTCAAGAACATCATCAAGCAGTTTATTTCCCGATGGTCAATTAAGAAGTGAAACTTGGGATATTAATAAAACTCTTGAGATGATGGGAGCTGATGGTAATTCTTATTTAGGAACTGATAAACTATTAGTTACTCATAACAGGAATTATGATGAGCAGGGTAACGTACGTGTAACCAGAGTATTGTGGAAGGGTCAACGTAAAATTGGTATTCTTGAATATAAAGACGTTGATGGAACAATGCAAAAAAAATATGTATCTGAACAATATAAAGCAGATGCAGAAAATGGAGAAAAAATTAAATGGGAGTATATATCAGAATGGAATGAAGGAACTAAGATTGGTAATGATATATATGTAAAATATGGTCCAAGACCAATTCAATTCAGAGATCCAGATAATCCATCTATATGCCATCCTGGTATAGTAGGTAATATTTTAAATACAAATTCCGCAAAATCTAAATCACTAATGAGTTATATGAAACCATATCAGCTTTTGTATAACTTTTTTATGTATAGATTACAACAAGATATAATGAAATATCAAGGACATATAGCAAGATTTAATTTAGCAACTAAGCCCGATAAATGGTCAGTTGATAAAGTTATGTACTATATGCAACAATTTGGTATATATGTAGAAGATCCATTTAATGAAGGACAAGAAGGAGCTGCTACTGGTAAACTAGGTGGAGCATTAGGACATAATCCTGGAAGTATGCAAATTGGAGATCATAATTTAATTCTTATGAATATCCAAATGCTTGAATTTTTAGAACAACGTATTGCAGATATTTCTGGAGTAAGTCCACAGCGTAAAGGTTCTATATCAAATAGAGAAACTGTTGGTGGAGTTGAGCGTTCTGTAATGCAATCAAGCAATAATACTGAGAAATATTATGGACTACATGATAATTTTAGGTTAAGATGCTTGAGAACAATAGTAGAAACGGCTAAAGTTGCTTGGAAAGATAAAAAAGAAAAACGTTCATTTGTTTTAGATGATGGAACAAAAACAGTATTGGATTTTGATGGAGAATCATTTAAACAAGGTGTGTACGGTGTAGCAACTACAACTTCTTCTGATGTTACAAATATGATGAATGACATTAAAGGATTAGCTCCATATATATTACAAAATGGCTCTACTCTTGCTGAAGTAGCTATGGTGTATAAAACTAAAGACCCAGCAACATTACAGCGCAAACTTGAACAATATGATGATGATAAAGCTCAAAGGGCTGATCAGACTGAAAAAAGACAAATGGAAGCACAACAAGCACAAATTGCATCAGCAGAAAAAATTGAAGCAGCCAGGATGGAGCATGAAAGATTATTGAAGGAGATGGAATTAAATAATGCACAACAGATTGAGTTAATTAAACAATCTGGACAAGACAACTCTGTAGAACTTGAAAAATTAAGAATTCAGGAAGATAAAATTAAATCAGACTTAAAATTAGCTGAGAACAAACTTAATGAAGATAAAAGACATAATCAAATGATGGAATCTATACAGAGATCTAAACAAAATGTTAAGAAATAGTTATGGCGGAATATACAAACAAACCTATTATCTTGATGAGAATTTGAATATTATATATTTTTGTTAAACCTAAAAACAGATAAAAACAATGAGTGAACAAGAAAAAGAAGATTTTGTATTTGATCCTACGCAAATAGTTGGGGCAAGTACAGAACAAAAGACTGATGAAAAAGCTGAAAAGTTAAACTTATTTAACGATACTATTTTTGACCTGGATGAAAAACCAGATAAAGAAAATAAAGACATTACAAAAGAATCTGATGAAAACTCCCTTTCTCCTGATGAAATTAAGAATAAAAAAGATGAGTCTTTAAAATCTGTTTTTTCTGTTGCACTAGGTCAAGATTTGATGGAGAGGGGAGTTCTTTCATCTTTTGATGAAGAAGAAATTTCAAAGATAGCACAAGAGCAAGGTGAAGATGCTGCAATAATGAAGATGTTTGAATCACAAGCTAGTGCTATTAATGAAGAAATTAAATCCACTTATGATGAAGGATATAAGGAATATCTTAATATGATTCAAGGTGGAGCTACTAAAGAAGAAGCTGTAGGTATTAATCAACTTGATAATTATCAAAAATCAATTAAAGATTTAGATTTAAAATCAGATGATAATATTGATGCAAGAAAAAATTTATTAACACTACATTATAGGTTAACTACTAAATGGTCTGAAGATAAAATTCAGAAATACATTGAAAAATCAGTTGATGAAGGATCTGATCTTGATGAAGTAGATGAAGCATTAACAAACCTTAATGCTTATGTTACTGAAGAAAAACAATCTATTAAACAAAGGGCTGAACAAGCCAAAATAGATGCTCAAAAAGCTCAGGAAAAAATGGTTAATGATTATAAATCATATATAGATAAAACTGATGAATATTTTGCAGGAGAAAAAGTTTCTAAACAAATTAAAGAGAAAATTCAAAAAGCATTATTAGATCCAGTTAAACTTGAAAATGGTGTAGTTACTAATCATGTATGGGCAAAAAGAGCAGAAAATCCTATTTCATTTGATGCAAAAGTTGCTTATTTAGATTCAATAGGATTCTTTGATAACAAACCATTAGACAAGTTCATTAAAAAAGCAGAAACAAAAAGCACTACAAGATTAGCAGAATTTCTTAATGACAATAAAGGTAGAGATGTAATGAAGTCTATGAATAGAAGCTTTACTGATAAAGAGTCAAAAGAAGTTGATCTTTTTGAGTCATTATAAAAATATTAAATTTAGATAAAAATGAGTAATATTCAACATTCAAAACTCCAGATCATTGATCCAAAATATTGGTCTGGTTTAACAAGAGAAAGCCATATGGCATGGCTTGGAAACAAGACCTATCAATATATTGATGAAAAAATTGAGAAGGTCTATGAACTTAACTATGGAGACGATAACCTGGTATCTTTTATTAATAAGATTCCTGTAGTTGAAGTAGACGAAGATGTTCCTTTCAGATGGAAACTAATGGGTGCAGATGAGCGTAATATTCCATTGGTAAAAGCTGCATTGACCACTTCTGGTAGTCAGGTTAGTGGAACTGATCAAGCTGGATTAAACTTTACTCCATTCTATTTGTGGTTTAGTGAAAATTATTTTGCTGCTACTTCAAATATCTGTGGTGATAATCCTGAAGGATTGCAATATAGGGTTATGGAAGATCCGGTTCAGGATGGTACATTATACAGGTGTAAAGTACAGTTGTTTGGTAATGATCCAGATGCCTTTGCTCCAATTGATGAATTGGCTGCTGGCATTCGTTTCAAAGAATTATTTGCACAAACAGAACAGGAGTTTTCTCATCGTGGAAACACAATTCACCATGCATCGCATTTTGAACTTGAGAATATTCTTTCTATGATTCGTAAGAATTATGAAGTTACCGGAAGTTTAATGGGTGCAAAAAACCCTGTTATGGGTATGCAAGCAACTGATGGAAAATCAGTTCAAACCAAATGGATTAATAAGCAAGAATGGGATTTCTTTGTACAATTTAGACGTGATAAAGCTCGTCTTTATATGTATGGAAAATCTAACAAAATGGCTGATGGTACATTTGTGCATAAAGGAGAATCTGGTAACACTATACGTTCTGGATTTGGATTATATGAACAAATGGAAGCAAGTAACTTGTTATTCTTCAACACATTCAGTTTAGATATGCTTTCAACATTTGCATTAGATTTATCTATTGGACGTATTGCTGAAGATAAACGTGAGTTTGTATTGTCTACTGGTGAACGTGGAGCATTTGAGTTCCATAAAGCAGCTTCTGAAAAAGCTTCTTCTTACACATGGTTGCGTTCAGATCATAATTTCCAAGGTGGCGGTAAAGAATTAAACGAAGTTCAAATTACTACTTATACTTTTGTAAATGGAATTAAATTCCATGTTATGATTGACCCAATGAAAGATGATCCGATTATCAATACCATTACTTGGAAAGATGGATTAGCTAGTTCTTACTCATATGATATTTGGGACTTTGGTACAACTAATGGTTCTGCAAATATTGAAAGAGTTTCCTTAAAAGGTTCTCCTGAAGTTTATAAAGTTGTTCCTGGATTACGTGATCCTTATAGTCCTGCTGGACTTGGAGATACTCCTGGAATTACATCGTCTCTTGTAGATGGTTATACTTTAGGTAAAGCATTCTGGGGTGGAATTCGTATCCGTAATATTAAGAAAACTGGTCGTTTGTTACCAAACGCCTTGAGATAATAAATTTATTAGGATAGTTGGGATTGACCTCTCAACTATCCTTTATTTACTAACAACAGAAAAAATAAAAAGATTTATGGTAAAAGAATTAATTACAAAAGAAGAAGCAGTTAAACGTGGATATTTAGAGAATAAAAAAATAGTAGTTAAACCATCTCCCAGAGTAGGATTAATGGGAATTACCGCTCCAGAACATATAGCATTCTTTCAACATGATCAATGTTCTACATTTTTTAGCTTACCACGTACTTCAAGAGGAGATTTGGTAAATGTATTTAAGGATGAAGAAGAAAGATTATATTTTGAAAATGAACTTGGTGCAAATTTAAATCCATTTAAACCTGGTAATTTATTTGAAAGTATGCTTGTTAAAATAACAATGGACAGACAATTATTAAAAGATGGTGAATCATTTGATATGTCTAATCCAACAGATAATTTAAGATTGAGAATAATTAGGGCAAATTCAGATAAAGTAGCTCCATCATGGGATGATCGTAAGAAGAAAAATACTTATAGATGGGCATTAGTTGATGAATCACAAATTGGTAAAGAAGCAGAAGTTGAATTTGATTCTAAAATTGAGTTTGGTATGCTTATGGGTAAATATGCTGCTACTACTCCAGATATGAGGGATTTACTAAAAATTTATTATGGATCTATAAGTTCAAATAAAACTATTAGTAATGAAGATCCTAAGAATGTATTAATGAAAGAATTAAATACTATTTCTGAAGATAAAAATGCAAGAAATAAACTTTTATCAATTGTAGAAGATAAAACATTTCCAATTAAGAAAACTGTACTACAAGCTATTAATGCTGGTATAATTAAAAAGACAGATGTTGATACATATGTATTTGTTGGTGATGAAGCCACGTTTACATTTAATGAAATTACAAAAACTATTCATAATTGGAAGAATGAAGATGATGATGAATATTTTAAATTAGTTGCTCGTATAGAAGAATTTAATAAAAAACAATGACAATAGTTGATTTAGTTTCAGAATTCGAGGTTCTTTATGAAATAGGGAGCCTCGGATTACCTGGATTTGAAGATGATGAAATTAGGAAATTGCTTGATATAGAGCAATATAAACTCATAAATCAAAGATTTCAGGGTAATGATATCTATCATACTAAATTTCCAGACACTCAAAAACGTATTGATGATTTATTAAGTTTACTTATACTAACTGATTTGGATCTCAATCAAACTGGCAATGTAAATGAATATTTGGTTCAACTACCAGCAGATTATTTACATATATATGAAGTAAGAGTAAAAAATACTAATGGAGTATATAATGTAGCAGAACAAGTATCAATTAAAGCTGCAATGAGATTTAGTGACTCATTAAGAAATACAGGTCCTGTAGTACATAGTCCAAAATTTAATTTTATATCTGATTCTTCAGGAAATAAATTATTAAGGATTTTTTACTATGATGCAACTGAAACTACGATACAAACAACTAGTGGATGTCAAATAATGTATATTAAACTTCCTACAGATTTAACTTCAGTAGCAGATGGAACTACATTAGATGATTTTAATATAGATGTATATCATGAAATAGTAAGAGCAACTGTAGATACTGCAATTTCGATTGTAACTCCACAAAAAGCTCAGGTTAGTCAATCACAATTAAATAAAACAGAATAATGACTGGAAGAGAGATGTTGGTCTTCTTTGAAGAACTAATAAGAACTACAAATCCTGATTTAGAATTTGATATAACAATTAACACAGATTTAGTATATTCTATATTATCAAGAGCACAAAAAGATTATATTGAAGTAAATTTCTTAAATGGAGATTCTATTCAAGATAATGTTAATGCAATTAGAAAACGCTCAGATGTATTAAGGAATATTATAAAAAGAACTACTACAACAGGAACACATACATTATTAACAGATGGTGGATATTCTGCTGTATTTAGCGCAAGTGATTACTGGATGTTTATGTCTGGCACAATAGCTCACTCAAGTTTTGTTACCAATGATAAAGGTTCTTCTTTAAAAGTATATGAACTTGATTTAATCAATCATTATAATTTGCAGAAGAAAATAAGGACTATCAATAATGAACCAGTATATAAATACGTACCAATAGTTCTTGAAGGAACAAATGGATTTGTATTCTATATAGATAAAACAATGTATGATGCTGTTGGAGCTACTATAAACTCAGCAACATTTAATATTGTATATTTAGCATATCCAACTGGAATTGATGGTTCAAATGATTCAGAATTAGCATTATCTACACATATTGATATAGTAAAAATTGCTGTAGATATATTTATAAAAGAATACAAGTTTTTATTAGGTCAAATTAATAAAAAAGCTAACGGATAATGAATGCTATTGAGATGCAAGAAGCTGTTGAAATTGAATTGAGACAGCGTGATCCAGATTATGAAGTTAAACATAAACTTGAATCTAAAGAAATATTCTATTTTTTATCAAGATCAGAAAGAGATTATGTACAAGAAATATATGATGAAGGTATTGATAAGAATGAAAAAAATAAGAAAAAATTAGGTGGTTTATTATTAACTTCAACTATAACTGGGGGAGACATTGCATCAAGTACATTTTATCCAAGTTCATATGTTGTAACATTACCAGATGGTGTATTATATGTGTTAAATGAGAGGGCTAATTCAGATGTTTTTGTTAAACCAATATCATATGACGAATACAATGTAAGTAGAGATAATCCATTCAGACAACCAAGAATTGATAAATTTTTACGATTGGATGGATTGGGAATACACATTATATTAACTCCAAGTGTAACATTGACTAAATTGAGTATAGATTATGTAAAAACACCACTAGGAATAAGCGTTAATCAAAACTGTGAATTGCATGAGAGTGTACATTATAATATAGTTAAAGGAGCAGTTAAATTAATATTAGCTGCTAAACAAGAACAAGTTGGATATCAAATTCAATCAATAGAAGAAAAACAAAATAAATAATTTAATATTTTAAAAATATGAGTGATTTACAGAAACCAAAAACGATGTATAGAAATCAGGATTCTGATTATGCTATAATTAAAGGAAAACTATTTAATCCTGTCGTTGATAAATTAAATGCATTATCAAATACTGATGATACATTAACTGTAGATACAATTTCAGAAGTAACATCTGGAAGTGGAGTAACGGTTGATGGATTAAAATTTTTAGATGGGGGTGTGCAAATTTCTACCAATGTATGGGAAAAGAGTGCTGAAGTTACATTGACAGCAACTGAAATAGTAGGGACTGATGCTGGAGATATTGGCCATACTGCTGGGGCCATTGTTGTTGCTGCTCCAAGTTCAAGTTATGCATTAGAATTTGTATCTGCTGTATTAATTTATAATTATTCTGCTGCTGCTTATACTGGAGGTAGTGATGATATGACATTTAGAGTTGGAACAGTAGATTGTTCTACTGCAATTACAGATACAAACTGTATTAAAGCAACTGGAGATAAAGTATATAAGCTTGGATGTATTGCTACAGAAACAAGTCTTCCAGTTGGAAGTTCAATTAATTTATCTGGCACTGCATTTACAAACCCTGGAACTGCTGCTGGTACTTTAACTGTACATGTAACTTACAGAATTCATACCACTGGATTATAAAATAAATAATATATATTGTTAAATTTAAAATAAATAAACATGTTTGAAGGAAATGCAACCTATTTATATGTAGGTAACGTAGCAAGAAGCACTGATACTTTAGCAGCAATGGCTGCTGGATCAATTGCTATCGTTAATGAAGCTGGCACTGTGCAAACCAGTACAATTATGGCAAGTAATGCAAAATACAGAATTGCACAAAAATTAGCAAGTGGACAAATCATCTATTCAGATTGGTTTAATCCTACTCTAATTAAGAATCTTACTGGTAAATCTTATGATGCTCCGGTGCAACAAATATCCTATTTAGGATATAATGGAACTAGTGGTTCATTTGATGCAACTGCTAATGAAGATTTCGTAATGCATGTAGAATGGAAAAATACTGCTGGATTTTATAATTCATATCCATTTTTAGTTCCAGCTACATACCATCCATCTACTGCAAGTCAGGCTGAATTAACTTTAGGGTTAATTCAATCGTTAGATGCAAATATGAAACGTCAACCGTTTAAATTTGTAGTAGTAGATCGTATTAACAGTGCTGCTGTTGTAACAAGCAATGACTTCTTAGCAGATGCAACTGTAGTTAATGGAAGTAAATCTATTTCTATTGCAGAAAGCTCTGGAGCTGCTGCTGATGCTGGTCAATATGCTACATCAACGGAAACTGCTGTAGGAGATTATTTACGTATTGGTGGTGTAGGTGCTGGAACTGCTTTAACTAGCACAGTTTATAAAGTAACTGCTGTTAGTGGAATTAGTACTGCTGCTGCTGTGATTACAGTTGATAGACCAATTACTGTTGCATCTGGAACTTATGCTGCTGCAACTCATGATGTTGAAGTCATTCCTGCTGCTTCTATTGCAAACTTTGGATTAAAATTTGTAGGACAGACTAATGCTACTTTTGATCCAATGGTTGATACTTATTCTTTAACTAATTTTGGAATTTTGTTGAATGAGTCTTTTGTAACTGCAACTGTAACTAATTCAACTGCTGCTTATATTGGAATTGGGAATCCATATGTATTAGCTAATCTTGAAGTTTATGCTCAATACAATGACAAAGCTCCATTTATTAGCGCATATCCACGTAATAATGTACGTGCTGAAGTTGATAAAACTGGTACATATGATGTGATGTCGTTTGAAGTTAATGATCCTGTAACCACATGGGTTAGCACTGGAATGACTACTAATAAACGTACACACATGGTTATTGCAACTAAAGTTGCTTTATCTGGTGATGGTGTAGACGCTTGTTTAGGATTTACTTTGTAGTATTTATTAATATTTGTTTTGAAAATAGGGAGTATAATAGCTCCCTATTTTTGTTTATATATTAACCGTATATAAACTTTATTTTGTAGATAGAATAGTTATGGTTAATTTTGAATTTTAAATAGTTTTTATTATGAATAAGATAGATATACAACAGATATCTCAAACTGTAGTTGATAAATTACAGGAACGTGATCAAGCATTAAATGGTTGGATTGGATGTAGTGCAGCTCAAACTGCTCCAGTTGGAAATTATTCTGGTATTAAAGTTCTTGCTGGAGATGATTTTATAGCTACAGTAACATTTGATACAACTTCTCCATGTAGTTTAAATAGTGTAACTTTAACTTTAGTTCCTGGTGATTATTTACCAACTCCTGGACTAACATCTTGTACAGTGTCTGCTGGAAGTTGTCTATTGGTTAAAGCAGAAAGAAAATGAGGCTTACATTAAGAAATTCAATTTCAAATAGTGTTACAAATGGATTAAAGACTATCCTAAACGTGTTTGGGTCTGCTCCTGTTTTATCAGGAACTGATTACATATTCCCTGATGATTCAGGAAACGATAATTCCTTGACGATACTGAACAATACAGCAGTTCATCTAAATGGAACGGATAATTATTTAAGAATAATAGGCATTAGGTCAACCGGGCAACAGCCGATATCGTGGAAAGGTTGGATAAAAATACTAAATTTTGATAGTTCAAGTAATTATTTGTTTTCATGCGGTGGAAATTCTAGTGCAGTAAAAGGCGTTGGAATGTATTTGAATTTATCAACAATGTATGTACAATCATCGAATGGAACAACTGTTGCTTCAAGAAATTTTGGAAGTATGGTTGATAAAATAATACCTGGAGAATATTGTTTTGTAGAATTTTATTGGACTGGACTTACAGTTAATTTACCTGTTTTAACAATAAATGGAACTCCTATAAACGCAAATGCAAATATATTAGAATGGACTGGGCTAAGCGAAGCAGACTTCTATATGTCAAAGTATTCAGCTGGTTCCTTATTTGATTTTGCCTACACAGAATTAAGTTTTAACAGTGCTTTAGTAGCTAAATATCTATGTTTTGAATCAAGTTTAGATTATTTATTAGACGTTTCAGGATTAGGACATAATGCAACAGTTTACGGAACGAAATCAACTATCCGGGATGCTGTATTTGATGGTGAACCATTTGCTTTAACACATGGTTTTTCCTTATCTGGTTCAGATATTATTCCACCGGACTTGAGTAATCCCGGGTATGATGTAAATGGAAACGTATTAACTTATCCTGCTGGGTCTGGGATAACCGATTATTTAGAAAATCTATTTACGTTTCCTGATGATGCAGATATAAAAAAATTGGTATTTGAATTTTATGAAAGTGGTACGCCTAAACAATTGACCTTTTCAGATATTGATTCTGCAACTTCACTAAATCTTAAAAAGACTAAAGTAGGGGAAGCAATTACCCGTTTAAGAGTTATATATCATAATTTATTTTCCGCTCAGAGTTGGGGTGATTCGCTTGGTAATCAGTTGTGGTCAGCAGTTCCAACTATGGGAGAAAGATTAAATCGCACATTCACTGTGTTTGGTTATGGCGGGTACACTTCAACGGAAATTAAAGCAAAATATTTACTATTCGCTGATTATGCTAAAACCCAAATAATCTGGGTTGGTTCAAATAATAGTACCGCTGTTGATGTCATATTAGCTGATATAGCTGAGATGGTTTCACATTTAACTCATAATCGGTATATAATCATGACAACCGTAAACGGGGGGTATAGTGTTTCGTTTAACGATGGCCCATATTATCCATATTACGGAATGTTAGAGGAGTCCCTTTTGTCCATTTACGGAGACCATTTTTTAAACAATCGCAGGCTTTCAATTGATAATTATAATTTTAATAATATTGTTACACTTACTCCGTTTGTTCAGCCAGCAGTCGGGGCTAATGTTCAAATTGAAGTTACTGATGCAACGTTTTTAACTACCGAAAACACCTATTCAATTACAGATTATCCTGCAAAATCAGGCTTAATAAGAATTGGTGACATGACTAATAATAGCCAATACACTGTTATAAGTGTCGATTCGGGTACATTATTAACAATTCGTTTAGATGTTGAAGGGGCGTATCTTGAAGGGGAAACTGTTCCTGCGGATACATTAGCATTTCAGGAATTTGATTATTTTTTCAAAACAAAAGATGCAACCGCATCAACGTTCAGAATAGATAAGATTCACATGAGTGCGGTAGGTATTGAATTTATTGCAAAACTTATTATTGAAAAAATGAAGGCGTTGAATATTTAAAAATAAAATAAATTAATTCAAATTATTTTAAAAACAAAAAAAATCAAATGACTGAACTACGTAAAAGTAATTATTTTATAAAAGACAGGTAAATTAATTCAAGTTATCTAAAAAAGCAAATAAAAATTCACAAAGCAAATCATTAACTATATTCAAATAACAACTAACTAATAAAAATATGTTAACACTCAAGGACATTAAGAGTTCATTATCTAACAATTTTCCAACAATAGTAATGGTTGGATTAGTATGGTGGAATTTAACTACTAAAATTAATACATTGTTAATTAAACCAGAAGTAAATTCTACAGAGATAAAACAAATAAAAAATGATATTAATAGAATAGAATTAACAGTCTCTGAAGATAAACGAAGAATAACAGTTCTTGAGAATAGAATGAGCGCACATATTGGAGATGCGAAGATAGAAGAATCTCCTAAGAATGAATATTATTAAATATATATATTATGGCATTAACATTAACAAACAGTCAAACAAACGACAGTAAAATATTATATCTTACAGATGGCTCAACTTGGGGTAGCGATAGTGTTCCAGCATTAGCTTCTGTTGTATCTGCAAGTTTATCAATTTCATACAAAACTCCAGACCTAACAGATTATACTGATCCAATAGTAATAGATGTTATTTCAATATTTACTGCTGCTGCTGGAGACGCATCATTGTTAATATTTCCATTAGTATTTGGATCTGAACCATCATTAGATGCATCAGCTGTTGGAATAAATGAATTTCCAGATGGTATCTGGAAAATTGAATATACTATAAGTGATGGATCTGAAATATCTATAAATATCGAATTATTACTGGATATGCAGATTAAAAATGTAATATATTCAAAATTAGCTTCTGTTCCTGTAAAATATTTATCAGCAAATAATTATTACACAAAACCAATTGATGACATTTTATTGGAGAAATGTTTATATGATTCAATGACAGCAGATGCATATGTAGCTAAAAAAGATGAAATATTAAATACTTTAGAAGTTTTACAAAGACTAACACAATAAATTATGTCTGTTCAATTAGGTCAATCATATACTCCACCATTAGGAAATGATAGTAGTATAGTTATACCAGCATCAACTGCACCACAAAAACAACTTCAGCTTGATACAAAACAACAGGTTGCAAGTAGTTCTATTGTTGTAGGAGATACTTATAAATTTCTTGCTACTGCATTAGATTCTACTCCTGGATTTTTAAGTGCAAAAATAACAACAGGAGAATTTTCTGTTGTATCTAATAAATTAAAACTTGTTGGATTTGGAGACTTAACAACTGCTGATTTAACAGAAGATACAAATTTATATTGGACTCAAACAAGATTTAATACAGCATTTGCATTAAAAGATACAGATGATTTATCTGAAGGTGTAACTAATTTATATTACTCCAGTAGTTTATTTGATACAGATTTTAGTGGTAAAACTACTACAGATTTAACTGAAGGAACAAACTTATATTTTACTAATTTAAGGGCTACTAATGCATTAGCTTCACATACTTCTGATACAACAATTCACTTTAGTGATTTATCTGGATTCACTACTGATGATTTAGCAGAGGGTGGAACAAATAAATATTTGACTACTGCAATATCAGATCAGGTAACATTAAATACAGCAGCTCGTCACACACATACAAACAAGGTATATTTAGACGCTATTGATAGAAGTGGAGCATCTATTAACTCTGCTGTAGATAACTCACATACACACTCAAATAAGGCTGTATTAGATGCAACATCTGCATCATTCACTACTGCATTAAAAGCTCAATATGATGCATATACATCTGGTATAATTACAAGCGTAGTTTCTCCATTAAATTTATTAAGTGGAGTATTAACTCATTTAAATACAGATGGAAATAAACATGTACCTTCAAATAGTGGGGCTGCACAATATGCAATTTTATCATCTGGAGCATCAGCAGGAACATATTCATGGATAGAACTTGAAACAATAATTGCAAACTCAACAGTATTTGATGCAACACCGTCTACTTCAACGACAACTGGAGTTCAGGCTGCATATATTAATTCATTGGTTACAAATGCAATTACTGATGTAAAACATGTAACTGATGCAAATTTAACTTACATAAACACAACAATACCAGCGCATATTGCTGATACATTGTTGCATATACCAACTATAACACCTACTACAGACCAAGGAAAATTTCTCTGGGTAAATACTTCTGATGAACCAGAATGGACTGATTCTACTGCTAATATTACAACTAGCGGAAGCGGAACTTATATTACTGCATCTGGAAGTGAATTAACTGTTGATATCATTGATATATCAGATACTAATATTACTGCTGGAGATAATATTACAATTGTTGATAATGTTATTTCTGCAACTCCAATGACAATTGATACATATCCTGTTACTGGAAACACTGATCATTCAATAAGTTCAGATTGGGCTTACGATCACTCTGTATTATACGGTAATTCAGGACATATTCCAACTATTGGAACTACTAATCAATTTCTTGCATGGGATGGAACTTTTAAAGATGTTACTGAATTTGCAGGAACAATAGACGTGCTTGATTATGCACTTGCAATGCAAGAGGATAATACATTAGACCCCGGGATTTCTCCAACAACTGGAGATAGATATATTATATTAGATTCAGCTAATCTAAATGGTAATTTTGGTGTAATTACAGGAGTTGGTGATAATGATATAGTTGAATTTGATGGAGCTAATTTTGTTGTCTCATTTGATGCATCTGCTACTATAGCGAGCGTATCTGTAACTGTAACATTAGACATTAATGGTAATGCAGATAGAGAATGGTATTACAGTTATTCTGGATCAGAGTGGAGAGATCGTGGATTAAGTTCATCTATATATTGGACTAGAGGTTCTGAAACAGTTAGTCCAGCAACTGTTGGTGATGATATATTGCTCCCAACTGGAGATAAACTGGCATGGGATACTGGAGTAAGTTACATAACAGCATCTGCAACAAACATAATTGGAGTTTATATAGCTTCAACTGAAACATTGCAAATAAATGCTACAAATATAATATCAAATGTTCCAATAAGTGTTGATACCATTGTTGAAAAAACTTCTGCTACCGGAGTAACTATAGATAGCGTATTGTTGAAAGATAATGAAGTAACCTCTACTATAGTTAATATAACTTCATCTGCAACAAGAATTCAGAAAGATGGGTCAAATAATATGACATTTACAGATGTAGTTAGTGGAACAAAAACTTTAGCAGAATTGATCGGTACTGGAAGTGTTACATCTGTAGCAATGACTGTTCCAACAGGATTAGCAATAAGTGGCTCTCCTATAACAACTTCTGGAACATTAGCTTTAGCTATGGACACTGGATATGCAATACCAACTTCAGCAAAGCAAACAGAATGGGATACTGCATATACAAATAATCTTAGATGGGATGGTGGATCTACAAGTTTAGTTGCCGCAACCGGAAGAACTTCTCTTGGATTAATTTTAGGGGTAAATGTACAATCATATACTCAAATTCCACAAGCATTAACTCAATCTACATCCACATTAACAATGGATATAGCCTCTGGATATAATGCACGAGTTACATTAACAGAAAGTGTTACTACGTTCACTTGGAGTACTGCTGCTACTGCTGGGGATAGCGGTGTTTTGACAGTGATTCAAAATGGTACTGGTGGTTGGACTTTAGCCTTGCCAAGTGGACATTTGACAGAAGGTGGATCGTTAACTTTAAGTACTGCTGCAAGTTCTAAAGATATATTAGGATGGTATTATGATGGTACGAATTATTTTTGGAATTTAGGAAAAGCATTTGCATAATGAGAGCTACAACGTTTATAAGACAATTAGGGGAAGATGCGTTATCTGAACCAGGTTATGGACTACTTTACAATTGGTATGCTGCTAGTGATGCTAATTTTGCTCCTGCTGGATGGTCTGTTCCTACAACATATCAATTAATAGATTTAATAGTTATATATCTTGGTGGAGACACTAATGCTGGATATATACTTAAAGAAGTTGGGACGGTTCATTGGAATCCTCCAAATCCTTCTATTGATACTTATGGATTTAGCTTTTTGGGGGCTGGAGTACGTAACAATAGTGGAATATTTCAGAATTTTAAAACTTATGGAAGATTAAATACTATAACCGAAAATGATATTAATACTGCCCAAAACTGGTTAGCTACTTCTTCTGAATATTCATTTATTCAATCTTCTGTTAATAAAAAATATGGAGCATCTGTTAGATTAATAAAAAACGATTCAACTGACCCCGGAACAATGACCGACTACGATGGGAACATTTACCCGACGGTTAAAATTGGAACCCAAGTATGGACGGCTGCAAACTGGAAGTGTACCCACTTAAAAAACGGAACCGTAATCCCAGAAGTAACCGACAATACCGCATGGGCAGCGTTAACAACAAAAGGTTGTTGCACATATGTGTAATAATAATTAGGGGAGTGTTTAATATCTTTTTAGTATATAAATATTATTTGCAAACTATATACATTAATTATATTTTTGTCTAAACTAATAAATTAGAACAATATGGCAACTAAAAAAACAGAAACTAAGGTAGATGAAACAAAAAAAGAATTAACATTTGATCAACAATTGTTAGAAGACATTAAATTTAATAAAGATGCAATTGCAAAAAAGTATGCTGAGATCAATCAACATAAAGGAGCATTAAATTACGCACAATATGCTTATCAAATATATATGGAAACATTAGAAGATAAAGAACCAAAAGATGATAGTAACAAGGACTGAATTTGAGTATAGTATAGTAGATTCTTATTGTGATTATGCAAATAAAGTTGCAAATGCTTTACTATTGACTGAAGTTAAAGAACAGGAGCTTAGGAAGTTTAAGGTAGCAACTATTTGTGTGGAAGCTATTAGAAGTTATTTTAGTAGGTATGATGTTGATACAGCACCTACTGATGATGATAATGGATTATCCAAAGATGATATTGAGAATCTTGTTCAAATACTTAACCATATTCTTGAAACTAATTTTTGGTACGAATTTCCTGATTAAAATATAAAATATATGAAAAATAGATTATTAGGTAGTTGGTTAACTACAATTATAGGTGGAATTATAGGATTAGCTGGATTAGCTTTTTTATGGTTTAATAAAATGAGTATTTGGGAAGCAATACCAATGTGGTTATTAGCCTGGACCTTTATGGCTGCAAAAGATAGTTTACTTGAAGGATTAACTGCTGGTTTACTAAAGTTTAAAAAAGATGATACAAATTAATGTCTATAGGGAGAAATACACTAATAAAGAAGTTATTGGAACATGTATTGTTTTAAAGAATGGTAAATTTGAAGGTGGATTTGTTACTCTTGAACGACCTTGGTTAAATAATAAAAAGAATGAATCTTGTATTCCAACAGGATCATATAATGTTGAGCATTGGAATAGTAAAGATCACCCTAATACATTCCATGTTAAAGATGTAAAAGATAGAGATTATATTCTTATACATTCAGGAAATTTTTATAATAATACTGCTGGATGTATATTACTTGGTGGATTAGTTGATGATATTAATAATGATGGAATAAAAGATATTCTACATTCACAAGAAGCTATTAATATTTTAAATAAGATTTGTAAAGATGAAACTGATATTAAATTACTTGTAGCATGAAACAATCAGAAAGAATCATTTATTTAATAATTATAGCAATATTAATGTATGTATCTTTTACAAGAACCCTATTGAAGCAAACTATTGTAACAATTCCTGGAGATATTAAAATAGATACTGTTAAAGTTACATATGATTCATTAATATACAGAATAGATTCTATTCCATATGATAGTATTACATGGTTACATGATACTGTATTTTTACCAACAGATACTGCTAAAATATTAACAGATTATTTTAAAATAATATCATATGATAGTATTAGTTTAAGAAATGATTCTTCTATTACAAATTGGATAAGGGTTAAAGTTACTCAGAACAGATTATACGAAGTCAAAGGATATTCTCTAAACAACAGAAAGACAAGTATTATTGAAGACCACAATAATCTTGGTATTGGAGCTATAGTAGGTAAGCAACTTGTTGCTCCTACTATTAGCTATCAATTTAATCAACACCAATTTGGAATAGGATATAATGTTGTGGGAAGTGGATTAGTTTTGCAATATGAATATAAATTTAAGTTAAAATGAGCGTTTCATTAAATGAATTAGGCTATAGAATCTTTAATATAATACTTCCAAAAGTATCAGATGATAGTTCTATTGATATAGCTGATATAAGATATGATATTGAGAATACCAGGGCTTTACTAATCAAAAGAAGGTATGGTAGTAAATTTAAAACTCAATTACCAGAAGCAATTGTACAATCAATAGAATCTCTTGAAATAGAATCTGTAAATGCCTCTAATGTAATTATACAATCAGATAAGGTGTTGATGAAAACTAAATTACAGATTCCTCAACTATTGGAAAAATCTTCTGGCATGCCAATGGTAAAACGTATTAGTGCTGCTACTGTATTAAGTAACAATTTTACAGTAGTAACGCCACAACAAGCTATATATTCTGGTAATGGTAAATTTAATCAAAAGAATATATTCTGTTTTTATGAAGATGGATATTTATATTTGGTTACAAAAAGAGATTTGTTTAAAGGAGTTAAATATATAGATGTAGATGCAGTATTTGAAAGACCAACTGAATATTTTACATTTATGAATGCTAATCTAAGTGGGGCATTTGATTATGACTCAAATTATCCAGTAGCATTAGATATGATTGATGATATTGAACAAATTGTAATTAAAAATAAACTTAGAATTGAATCTACTCAACCAGTAGATGATGTTAATGATTCAAGTGATACTTCTAAACAAATGGCAAATCCTAGTAATTGATGGCTTTTAAAAGAACTACTGGCAAAAATAATGCAGATGTTGGATTAAGAGATTTATACAAAGAATATAAATCACAAGTTAAAACTCCAGTTACATATAAAGTATATGTAGCTTTCTTAAAAGAATACAATGAACGCATCATGAAAGCTGTAGTTTATGAAGCTTTAGAATATAAGATGCCATATAGATTAGGATATTTAAGAATACAAAAACGTAAGAAGAAACCTTACTTAAAAGAAGGTAAACTAGTCACAAGACATATACTTCCAAATTGGAAAAAGACATTAGATTATTGGCGAGAAAAATGGCCAGATAAAACAGATGAAGAAATTAAGTTAATCCCTAATAAGAAAATATTTTTACATCATAATGATGATACAAATGGATATAGTGTAAGGTTTTATTGGGATAAAAGATTTTCAAATGCTAAAAACCAAACAGCATATATATATAAAGCAACAAGAACTACTAAAGAAATTTTAGCAAAGTTTATTAAACAACATGGAATCTCTGGATACTTAGAATAAAATATTATGGCAACAACTGGTAAATTTACAAACATACAAGATATTATAGAAAGAACCCATAGAAGTGGGTTCAATGATTTTACTGAGGAAGAAGCTAAAGAATGGGCTTGGGAAGCTATTAGTTTAATTGGAAATCCAGCACATTATGTAGATAGGGTTGCAATACTTCCAGTTGAAAATGCAAGAGCAGAATTGCCTTATGATTTATATGATATGACTGAAAGTGGAATCAGAGATTATTATAGTAAACTTCCATTGATTAAAGAGACTGATATTTATTACGATTCAGATAGAGTTGGAGAAACAATTAAACCATTAAATTTTGAGACAACAGGGGCTTCTGTTGTATATGTAGATGGAGTTCCGCAAGAGAACACTGATGCTTATTTATCTTTAATATCTTATGAAGATTATAAAATGGAGCATAGAACATATAAAGTAAATAATGGATTTATATATACTGGATTTAAAACAGGGGTAATAGAATTAGCATATAAATCATTTCCAATAGATAATGATGGTTCTCCATTAATTGAAGATAATTTTAAGATTGTACGTGCTGTAGTATCATATATTAAAAGAATGGTAGCAGAACGTATGTGGATGAGAGATGAAATCATTGATAAGAAATTTGAAATTGTAAAACAACAATCTATGTTTCATATGGCTTCTGCTAAAAGTGAAACTGCTATTGGTTCAGTAGATGATTGGGATGCAATAAGAAGTAGGATTAATAGGTTACATAGAGATCCAAATTTACAAAGAGTTGGATTTAAAGGATACTCAGATAGAGAAGGAATTAATTTAACGTCAATACATGGCTAAAGATATATACAGGCCCAGAAAGGGTATAGATGTAGATTCTGCATTTAATGTTAGAGACAATGATAATTTATATATGGCCAAGAATCTTCGCCCTAATAGTGCAGAAGAACTAAATCTTGGCCAATATACTAATATTAAAGGTCCTAATGTTATATTAAATTCTACTTCTACATATAGCATTATTAAAATACACAAGATACTTGACAATATTATATTATTTGTAAAAAAAACTACATATCCAACTACTGATATATTATGCTTAATTAAAGAATCTGCATTGCCATTAAATGGAGAAGGAGCTATTACATTAGTTCCAGATCAATATTATTGGTCAGGATTTGGGACTGGTCATAAAATTATATCTGGAGATTTTGGTTTTGATGTTGATGAAAAAATTCAAGTTAAATCATATTATGAAGGTAGTGAAACAATTAAGATATATTGGACTACAGCAGGAGAGCCATTAAGAGCTTTAAATATAATATATACTTCTGGTAAAAACGATCCAAGTGCTTATTCTGCTTCTGATTTAATTGCTACTCCAAACTCTGATTTATCTATACCAGTAATCAATCAAACTGTAAGTGGAAATTTATTATGTGGTAAAATATATTATGCATATAAATTAGTTAATTCTATCGGAGCAGAAACTGCACTAAGTGAATTAAGTTTTCCATTTCATCTCACAAAGTCTAATGATAATTTATCTACTGATTATGACTATAAGGGGTATGGATTTGATGTAAATTCCGATAAAGGCACTAATATTACTATAAGTTCAATAGATTCATCATTTAGTAGAGTTAAAGTATATTCTATTCATTATATAGATGATGTATCATTACCAGTAATAAAACTAATATATGATAATTCTGCAACAGATAGTTTAACTATAAATGATACTGGCAATGCTATATTAGAATTATCTGCTGAGGAATTTATAGCAATAAATAATTTATATAGCATAAATGGACAACTTGAAATAAAAAACAATCATTTATTTATAGCTAATTATACAGAAGAATATTTTGACATAGATGAAGTTGCTCCTGGAGGATATTGGGACGCAAGGGCTTATAGATTTAGCTCAACACCAATAGCAAGAATATATGATGTAGATTTTTCAACACATATTGATATAGATAATTCATCTGTTAATTATGAAGATGTACCAACTGATCATGATTGTGCTGTATTTTCAAATGATATAAGTAGAAATCTTACTGATATTTATAAATATCAAAGCGATGGTTCTACAATGGGGGCTTCTGGACTGAATATTACAATTACTCAAATAAATACTGGTGGAGTGCATCCCGATTATTCAAATGAAAATATAAAATGGTATGCTAAAAAAGCTAGTGGATTATCTGCTTTTACGACAAAGAGTTATGACAATTACTCCAATCCGATTATAGATTCGAGATATAAATCATTTATTCCAGAAGAAGTATATAGGCTTGGAATACAATTTAAACGATCCAGAGGTGGTCAATATTCTTATCCAAAATGGATTTGTGATTACAAATATAACTATGACTATAATATAGATATGTTTGTTTATTATGGTGGTAAACAAATAGGATTTAGAGTACAAAATTTATCATTTACAGTAAGTAATATACCTACTGATCCAGATACAGGAGCTGCTTATGAATGGAGAATAGTTTATGTTCCAATAACTGATACAGATAGAAGTGTATATTGGGGATTATTTAATACTTTACACAAATCCTCATCTACAGATACGCATTTAAGACCAGTATTTTTACAGTATTACTCAAATGATCATGAAGATGGGTCTTCATATGTTAGTAAGAATTTAGAGTTTGTAAGTCCAAATTATTGTATTGGCGATAAAAATGATTATAAATATTTCAAAATATTTAAATATGGAGACATTGTAGATGTTCAAGGTGGATATACTAATAAATATAAAGCTTTAGTCTATAAAATATATGATTGGACTACTAATGCTGATTCTTCAAGAACTGAAGTTGTAAATCAATATGATATAGATTATAATATTGATATTGAAGAAGAAGTTTCCCTTGATGGTTCTAATACATTACACAGAACAGCTTATTCTATCAAATATGATTCTGGATATACAGATCCAGATGTACTGATTATTGGATATGCTAATAAAGGTAGATGTCAAATTATTGCACAAGCTGGAGTAACTCCAGCATATGATAAAATATATTGGGGCTGTACATATGTAGATAATTTTACATCAAGATATGGTGGTGCATCATATGAGGCAAGACAAAATAATGGATATATTCCACTAAGTTCATTTACTAATACTACTAAAAAAGTATATGGAGATGCTTATTTAGGCTTATTTGAGTACCTCAGATTGATAAGTGAAAATACAACAACTGGATATGTACATGATCAAAATAAATGGGCTATGCCTGAAATACTAATATTTCCAGCAATAACAAATATAAATCTTGCATTAAGAAGTGATGATTTCTTTACAAAAATATATACAAAGAATTCATCATATGCAATACATGAATATAGTGGAGTTTATGAAACATATTTTCCGAATGATGGAGACGCAACATTGTTTACCCAAGAAACTGATCTATATTTATACAATAATACTTACTCAAGAAAACAAGACTTATTTAAACATTATCCAAAACAAGATATATCAAGCACATCTAATGAATTTAATGCCAGAATTATTGCTTCTCAAAATAAAATTATAGGAGAACAGTCTGATTCATTCTTAAAAATCCAACCATCAAACTATATAGATGTAGATGGTCAATATGGAGAAATTAAATTGCTTAAAGTATTTAACGATAGATTATTCTTTTTTCAACAGAATGCATTTGGTGTAGTTTCTACTAATGAGAAAGCATCTACTAGCACAACAGATGGATCTACTTTAATAGTAGGAGAAATTGGTTTATTAGCAAGAAGAGATTATATATCAATTAAAAATGGTATAAGTAGCGATAGACATGTATGTACTACAAATACGGGATTATATATCATAGATAGTGTTAGAAAACAACTATTAAGATTTGGTGATGGATTAGAGAAAATATCTATCACAAAGAATGTAGATAGTCTTACAAGAGTAAAAGATTGGGAAAATGGATTTGTAATGTATAATAGAAAATATGATGAAGTATTATTTTTCTACTATGATACATCCTGGAATGCTTTAGTTTATAATGAAAGAATACAACAGTTTACTGGAATATATACTTATGCAGATCAATTACTTGATTCAGTTGAAATTAACAGAGAAGATCTGTATGATGAATTAGTATTAAATAATTCAGAAGATCTAATGGTTTTAAATGATGGAAATTACAATAGATTTTCATTTGCATCATATCCAAGTGAAATAACCTTCTTAATATCAACAAAAGATGAATCTATTGTACTATATAATGTAATAGAATTTATATTAGAACAGTTTGATTCTGGTATGCTACCTGTAGATTTTATGAGTTCAATAAGATTCCAAACTAAGACTCAAGATTCTGGGTGGCTTGGATTTTCCAGTAATACTAAATTAAAATTTGGAAAATACAGAACAAATAAATTAAGAGATTATGCAGATACTAATTCAAGAATATTATCTGATCATTTATATGTTACAATTAAAACTGGAACAAATAGTAGATTTGATGGTGGATTAGGGCATACTGTATATGATAATTACAGAGTTTTCTTTAGAGATTTGATTGTAAACTTTACCGAATATAATTGGTTTGAATAGATATTATATTTGTAAAATAATAACCTAATATATAAATTTGCATTAAATATAAATAACATGTATAAACAACGTCTTCCACAATATGCATTCGGTGATTGGTTAAAGGATAATGGCATGAGTATGATGATGGGACCTGCTGGATTAATAGCAAACAAATTATCTCATGGTAAGATTAATGATTTTTTAAGTGAACATGCCGGAGCAATTGGTAGTATTGGTGGAGCTGCTGTAGGTACTGCATTAGGTGGCCCTGCTGGTGGAGCTATGGGGGCTTCTATAGGTGGAGCTGCTGGAGGGTTCGTTCAGAATAACTATCAGCAAGATGAGCAAGCTAGTGAGGAAGAAAAACAGATGCAGCAAATGCAATTTAGGAATAGGATTAATATGGCCAATCAAAGATTATCTAACAACAACTTTCAAGGTAATAATTTTGGTGGTACAAGTAATTTTGCAGGTGGTGGTAGACTAAATCCAATTCAGCCTAATAATGTAGGAACTGTTACACAACCAAATAGAAATTTAAGCATTCCATATAATAGAGTTAATCAATTAGCAACTGCAACATTTGGTACAACTTCAGATCCATTTGGAGAATATTTTAATGCAGTAGATAGAAGTTTGACTCCTACTACTCAAAACTTTATCTATAATAGAACTGGAGCAACTTCACCTGAAGAAGCTGCTGTTAAAGAAACATTAAATAGTTCACCAAGAACATTTTTTTCTACTGATAATAAAGGAGTAAATAGATTAATTCCAACAACTCAGATTCCATTAGACAAAGCTATACAAGCTAAGAAATTTATTACTGATTTATATAATAGAGGTCAAATTAAATACGCCAATGGTGGTGAACTAAGAACTTATAGTGGACAGACTCATAGTGGATCTCAAGGTGGTATAATGGTTGATCAGCTAGGAAATCCATCAGTAATTAACAATACTGAACCAGTTGGCAAAGTTGAGAATAATGAGACAGTTTGGACTGATCCAGAGACAAAACAAGAATATATATTTAGCGATAGACTTACATTATAAAATATGAATAATAAGATAACATTTAGCGAACAAGCCAAACGAATCAAGGCTAAATACTATAAAAATAGAAAACCTGGAGAAGATTCCATGACTGATGAAGCATTTAATCGTGAAATGAAACAATTAATGCTAAAACAAGAAGCAGTTAAGCCTAAAGAATCAAATGATCAGGATGAAGATGATTCGCAATTTGCAAATCAAGAATATGGCAATGGTGGTTCAATACATATAAAAAAGTCGCACGAAGGTAGATTTACTGAATATAAAAAACGTACTGGTAAAACTACAGAAGAAGCTTTACATAGTAAAGACCCTCATGTAAGACAGATGGCAAACTTTGCAAAAAATGCTGCAAAATGGCATCATGCTGATGGTGGATTCCTGGATGTATTTGATAATAGTAATGGTATGCCTGTATATTGGGGACCAAATGATACTAATGGATATAGTAATTTTTTACAAAATTCTGGTACATACAATCCAATTAATACAGATTATTCTAATTTTGGAAATAATGCATTTTATAATCCAAATGAATTTAGTTCACAAGGATTTGATGAAAATGGATTAAATTTTAATGATAATACTGTTGTTAATGATATAGTTCCTGATTTAAAAACTAATAATAGTTTTAATTATTCACCAACAGCTAATGTATTAGGGCCAGCAATTGCTATTGGAACAAGTGCTATAGCTTCTGGATTATTAGCAAACAATAATAAAAGAAGAATGGATAGCTTGTTATCTGGAATTAGTTTAGGCAGGGTAAATCCACAACAAATTGATTTAGGTAGAGAAAGAACTAATATTAGGTCAAATGCAGCATTATCTGATTCTGGTGGTAGATATATTGCTAAGAATGCAACAAGTGCATCAGAAGCTGCTAATATAGCAAATTCAGCCAGAATAAATGCACAAAGAACATCTGGTAGTTTATTAGGGAACTCATATCAAAGAGAAGCAACTACTAATGCTGAGATGAGAGCAAGAGCTGATGAAGAAAATATGAGGTTAGGCAATCAAGAGCAACAAATGAAAATGGGAATTGAATCTCAATATGGTGGACAGAATGATAGAATCTGGAGTGATTTTGCTAAGTCTACTGGACAATCAATTGCCGGATATATGGGAGAAAATCAACAAATGAGAAATGATTATAATTTTCTTCAAGCATATCAACCAAACATGGACTTGAGCTATGATATACCAAATAATTTAACTGATTGGGAAAAATTCAAATATTATTCAGGTATGAAAACTCCTAATAGGAAAATAACTGCAAGGCATTAATATTATGAGAAATAGAAATAATTATAATCCATATACGCAAAACTATATAGCTCCAGTAAATGAGGCTAATATGGTTTATGAGCCAACATATGATCCTTCTGAAGCTGATAAATGGGCAAATTTATTACAACAAAGGCAACAGCGTTATGATGCAGGAAGACAGCAATTATCTCAAGCTGAAGCTCAGTTTGGTGGTATGGAAACTCAAGCTCCAGATATATTGCAACAGCGTGTAAATGATTTTACTACAAATGTTGAAGATATGGTTTCAAAGCATTATAATGGAGATTATGGATTAGCTGTAAATGATATATATAAACAAATTGCTAAAGAAAGATCTAATCCATTTTATAAATATATAGCAGAACAAAATAATCAGGCTAAAATGTTACAGGAAGCTAAATTAAGGAATCCTGATTCATTTTATACATATAATAATAACACATTAAGTCCACAAGAGCAATTATTAAAAGCTCAACAAACTGGAGACGTATCAGTATTCCAACAAAATTTTGGATATAAACCAGATACGTATGCTCTTGCTGAAAAACAATTAAGTAATGTTAGAGCAAATTCATTTGACAATTTAGTATCAGATTGGACGGATTCAGAAAAAGCTGGATTGGCTAAGGCTGGTATAATCAATGTGGATAAGTTATTAAAAGGATACAAATCTGCTGGAATAAGTCAATCAAGATTAGACAGTTTAAAAGAATCTATGGCTCAATCTATGCTTAATCAAACTCCATATTTTGAACACATGTATAGTAATGAACAAGTTCAAGTTGGTGAAGATAAACAAGGTAATCCAATTATGAAACCAAGAGCATTGGTTGAAGCAGAAAAAGTAATTGAACAAGCTTCTCCACAATTTGTATTTAATCAAGTTGATAAAAATATTCAGAATCTTAATGGTAAAAGTGGATCTGGTGGTAAAACTCCATTTTCACTACAAAGATCTGTTAGTGGAGATCCAATAATTGATAAATCAACTCAATCGAGCATTAATGGATTAATTGATAACATAACAAAATATAATATTGATTTAGATAATCCTCAGTTTAAAGATTCTAAAATAGCTGATTTATTTAAAGCACATGCTGGGTATAGAACTAGTGAGTCTGAAACTATGGGGAATATTTCAGACAAGATTCCAGTATTAAATTCTATATTTGAAGCAATGAATGTTAAAATGCCAGAATCAGTGTCAAACTTAATATCAGAAGTTGAACCAACTGGTGTATTACATGCTGCTCAATTATATAAGAATTTGACCGGATTATATAGTAAAGCTTCAAGTTTAGAAAGTAAATTAGCATTAGGTCTTGCTAAACAACTTACTGGAGAATCAACTGTTGCTGATGCTAAAGATTTTGTAAAAACATTTGAAACAAAATATGGTATTAATTTAGATGGAATGTCAACTAAAGATAAATTTGCAATTGCAACTCAAGCTTCTTTGGGAGAAACAGCAGTACAGGGACAGTTAATACCACTTGGAGAAACTTCAACTGAAGGTTATTATAATACACAAAGATTAAATAAAAATCTTGATAGCGGAACTATTAATTTTGATATATATGTTAAAGAAGATAATGGTAATATGAAACAAGTTCCATTTGAAAAAATACATAAGGAGTTAAGTCTTCCAAGTGATTTTAAATTCTCTGATTTTAAAGCATCTACATTTAATCCATCAACTGGAAGATTAAGAGCAAATTATTATGATTATAAAGATAAAAAATTCAAATCTATTGAGTTTACAGATCAAACTATAAAGAATCAAATGAGGCCAATAGAAAGATTAAATCAACAGATGAATTCAAGAAAAGATCAAAATTCTCCAGCTAAAGGATTTGGTATAACTGATTATTCTTATGAAGGCGGTAATGGTAAATTAATTTCAGCTTATGATTTTACTCAAGATCAAAATGGTGCAGTTAAACTAATTAAGAGAACTTCATTTGTTCCTTCTGATGTACAAACTCCAAAAACAAGAAAAGAAGCATTAGAATTAATACATAAATATAATTTTGATAATAATGGTAATTTATTACCAAATGCAAACATAGGAGAATTGGAAGATTACTCTGTTGCTTTAATGAATCAAATTAACTAGTATTTTATGAATCCATTTGATATAAAAAATATAAATCCACAAACTGGATTAACTGAACCTTTACAAACAAATAATCCATTTAAAAATATTAGAGGATCTCAATTTGGCCCTGTTAAAGCTGGTCAATATGGTGTTGGGGAATATTCAAGAGATAAGAATTTGAATTTCTCTGATGTTGTAGAGCAGCCAGATGAATTACAATATAAAAGAGCTGGACTACAATCTAATGCAGAATTAATTGGTAAATTTCTCGGACAAGCTGCAACTGAATCTACTCTTGGAGCTATTGAATCAGTAGGATATTTATTGGATTTTGAAGACTTATTTAATACAGATGATATGGCTTCAAGAGATTTTGATAATGTATTTGCTAAATGGGTTAGAGGTAAAAAAGAAAGAGTTAATGATAAGTTTTTTCATATTTATAAATCAAAAGTTGCAGAGAATGGAACTCTTGGCCAGAAGTTAGGAGACAAAACCTGGTGGGCTTCACAAGGAGATACTTTTGGACAAAGTATGACCATGATGTTGCCGGCTATAGGAATAGCTGGATTAACTTCTGGAATAATGAAATCTGCTGGATATGGAGCAAAAATATTAAAAGCAGCTAAAACAGCAGAAGAAATTGCTCAGGCTACTAATAAAATCGGAGAAGGAATCAATGCTATATCAGGACTTACTGCTGGTTTGACTTCTGCAAAGATTGAAGCAGCTGTGGAAGCTACAGATGCTTATAGAACTAACTATCAGAATTTCTTAAATGATCCAGATGTAATACAAAAATCATTAGCTCAATATAAACCAGAATATGATCAATTGCAATCTGAATATGAAAAATTAAGTCAAACTTTATATAATCCATCTAACGAAGATTATCCAGTTAAAGAGGCTGGACGTAGACAAAAAATGTCTCAACTTGAGCAACAGATGGATCACATTAAAGATATTACACATGGCTCATTAGATCATACAGCAAGAGAGATGGCTGGTGAAGCTGCATCTTTAGTATATAAAGCAAATGCTATCAAAGCTCCATTAGAAGTTGCTCAATGGATGGTTGGATTAAAATCATTTGAAAAACTTAAGGGTGGATTAGAAGCAGTTAAAGAATCTAAAGTTGGGACTATTGCAGAACATATATTCCAACCTGCATCAGAAACATTTGAAGAAGGTTGGCAAGGATTTGCTCAAGTAGATGCTACTCATTCAGTAAAAACTGGTGAACAATTTTTAGGTGGAGAAGATGTTGGTCAAAGAATTAAAGACTATCAGAAAACAGAAGATGCTAAAGAATCTGAGTTTCTAGGTGGTCTAATGGGTATCGTATTTGATTATGGTGCAAGATATGGTGGCAAAGTTCTCAAAAATATTAATAAAACAATTAAGAAATCTACAGAAGATCCTACTATTACTAAACCAGAATATAAGGCTATTCAGAATAACAATCATAAAGAAGCATTTATTAATGCATATGAAAATGATGGTATTAAAGGTATAAATAGTCTAATAAATAATATACAATCTGCAAGTGAAGATATATTAAAGAATGAACAATTATCAGATGCAGATAAAGAAGAAGTTAAGTCTGGCCTTGAAAAAGCAAATGAATTAAACAAATTTATTCAGGAGAAAGATAATTTCTTATCCAATGATCCAAGATTTCAAAATCAACAACTAAAATCTGCTTATGTAAAAGCACAACTTGAAGATAAGATGTATCAGGATGATGTTGATGTTATGAATCAGTACATGTCTGAGAGATTAAATAATTCAGGATTAGAAGCTCAACATTCAAAGGTTTATGAAAATTTAATATCAATTCAAAGTTTAAAAGCTGCTCAGAATGAATTATTAAAAGAACAATCTTTAACTAAAGAAGAAAAAGATAATATTAAATCTCATGTTGAAGAAAAAATCAATAATATCAAAACTGAAAATGATGCACTTGTAAAATCCATTAAAGAAACAAATCCTAAATTTGATGTTAAAAAATTAGCTCCAAGAGATTCACATGAGATTATTAAATATAACAGAAACAAAATCAAATCTGAAGTTTATAGAGAAGCTGTGACCCAACAAAGAATTAACAAATTTAATAATCTTAAATTAGAAGATGTCCAAGCAGCAATTTCTGAATCAGAATCAGAAAATAACAGATCTGATTTTGCAATTAATTCTGATGCATTAAAAAAGATTAACAATACAAGTGAATTAAGAGTTTTTGAATCTCAAATATCAAAGAATAATCCTGTAGTATATGATAAATTAAAACCTGTAATTGAAGCTAAGAAAGCTGAATTACAAGTATCGGAAGATAAGACTAAAATTGCTACTATACAAGAAACTAATTTTAGAAAGTTATCAGATAAAGTAAATAATATGCAGACTAAGCAGGAATTAGAAACTGCTAAAGTTCAACTTGAATCTGATAATAAGAAAACTATTAATGACAATCATAAACAAGAACTATTTAAACAAATTGATAATAAGCTTTCTACTATTACAGAAGAACCTAAAATAGTCAAAGCTAAAACTAAATCTGGTAATGAAATCATTGGAGAATTATCTTATACCAAAACTGGTAAACCAATGATTAAGAAAGAAGGTAATAAATCTTCTACTCTCGTAGATCCAGAAACTATTGAAGAATTAAGTAAACAATCTCAACCAGAAGATATTGAAGCCCAAAAAGCTAATATTGAGAAAAGAAGAAATGCTGAAATAGCTAACCCTTATAAAATGTTACATGATTCTAATATAAAAAAGGGAACTGAATTATTTAGAAGAGCAACATCAGAAGAAGAATATTTTGATCCAAATAGTAGATTTGTTTCATTAGGTAAAATAAAAGCGCTCAAAACAAATTCTAATGGAAACAATTTACAAGGCGTTTTAGTTGGTGATAGATGGCTTAATAAAGGAGCTTGGTATGATATGTATATCAAAAATGATGTTGATGCAATCAATGCTAAATATGATTCTGAATTATCAGCATTAAATACACAGCCAAATGTATTAACCAATACAATACCTTTAACGACAGAAGAACAAACTATAACTGAAGAAACTCCTATAGTTGATAATCAGTCTATTATTACTCCTGAATTAGAAGATGAATTAAATGATTTAGAAACAAGGAATGATGGTAGTGATAGAACTGGATTATTTGAAGTAGACCCCAGGGTTTTATTAACTACTAAAGCTAAAGAATCTGTTGAGTATAGAGACAAGAATGGTAATTTAAGATTTAAAGATAAATATGATAGTCATGGTGATTTAATTAAAATGCCTTTGTATGATGCTAAAATGGCTTCTGAAGATGTATTTAAAGAAAACTCACAAGTTATATTATCTGTAAATACAGAATTTATTAAAGTTAAAAATGGAGTAGAACATGTTGTAATTGATGGTAAAGATAAAGGTAAATTAACAATTGAAAATTTACCAATCAATATATCTACAGTAGAAGATTTTGAAGCAAATAAAACTCCATATGTAGCAATAAGGGATTTATCAGAAGGCAAATGGACTAACTTAGAATCATCTGCTAAAGAGAAAACTATAGCCTTACGTGAAAAAATGTTTAAGGCTTATAAAAAGAATAAACAATCAATATCATATTCTACTGTAACAAGTAAAGATAATGGTTGGATTAATAAAACTGAAAGACCTAAATCATTATCTGATAATTTAAAGATTAGTGGTCATTCAATATATGGAGATAAAATATCATTTGGAGTATCTGGATTGTCAAATACAATTATGACTGCTAATGGTGAAGCTGTTAATATGGGTAGAATACCACCTGGATTACCATATTTAATTATACCTAATGCTAATGGTCAAGAAGTTGGTACAAGATTAACTGTTAGTCCACTATCAGAACAAATAACTCCAAGTGGAGAACCTACTGGAGTTTATAATGATCATGTACAAAATGTATTTGCTATTCTTGAAGCATATGCAAATGATGATCCTAGATTTACTTATCAAAATGTATATAAAGAAGTAGGTAAATATTTTAATCTTAGGGAATCTGCAAAAGGATTAGATGATAAAGTTAATCCTAATGGTGAAGATTTAAACAACAATGTATTTGCTGCTTATAAAGACAAATCTGGTAGAGTTGTTATATCATTACCTGCTAATAAAGGTTATAAACAAATAGTAATTAAGAAGACTAATGGTGGATTACAATACTATACTACATTTAATGGAATTGACCAACAATCTTCTAAAGAATCTTTATTGAAAGAATTCAATAATAGATTAGATCAAATGTATCAAAATATTCAGGTTGTTAGTAATAGTGAGATATATAATTTCAAAAGATTTGAATATAAAGATGGTAAATTAGAACAAGTATCTGATAATTACATAGACTTTCTATCAAAATCTGGTATTAAAACCAGAGTTATTCCAATGATTGGTTCTGATGGAAAACCATATTATGTATCTCAACCTAATATTACTATTGATGAAAATATCAAATCAGATGTCGAATTTAATCAAACTCAGGAATCTCCAAAGCAATCTAATGATAATAAAGTAGTAGAAGAACAATCAACTGAACTAATATCTGAGATTCCTACTGTAACTACAAATGAAACTTTTAGTATAGAAGATTTTAATAATATTGATTTTAATTTAGATATTGATAATTTAAATGAAGCAAATGAACCTATTGATGGTATAGAATTTAATAATACTTCATTATCTTCATTCTCTAATTTAAATGATATTCAGAAAGAATCAGGATTGGTTCAATCAATGTTGAATATATTATTGCAAAGACTTGATTCTAAAAGAGAATTAAATACTCCAACAACAACCAAAGAAGCATTAGGTGAAGTAAAATCAATATTAATAAATACCAGAGACAAATTTAATAGATTTACAACACAAAATATTTCTACATCAGAAGCTAATACTAATGGCGTAACAATTGGTGCAACTAATAATGCTAAGATTGCTCAGAATCTTGATTTCTTTATTAATAATTTTGAACAACAATTAAATAATGATGGTAGTGTTAAATTCATTGGATATGGCAATAAAGTTTTAATGGAATACAACAGATTATCTTTTAATTCTGCTTATTTACTAGATGAAGAAGCATTAGAAGATGTAGAAGATAAGCCTGAATCATTTATAGAAGGAAAAAACTATAAAACAGATCCAGAGAAATCTTTATCTGCACAAATCAAAAGAACATTATCTGATATTAAAAAAGTAAAACCTAATGGTAAATATATATCTAATGCATTTGGATTAACTGAGAGGGAAGATTTTGGTAAGGTTTTTAACTATTTAATGGAAAACTTATCAAATGTTGCTACAGATGATATTATGAGTGAACTTTCAGAATTAGCTAAAGTTAGTTATATAGCAAAAGAAGTTAATTCAAAATTAGACTCATTAAGGGCTAAAAATCCAGAGATAATTACCAAGTTTATATCTACGTTCAAAAAACAAAAGATTAAGCTTTATTCTGTACTATATGAAGTAAATAATGGTAAAATTATTACTAAGGTTACAGAGTCAAATAGAAATGGTGCTAAAGATGTAATATTTAATAATTGGAATACTGAGTTTGTAAGTACTGGTCATAAAAATGGATTCTTAATCAACAAAGACAATAAAGATACAGTAGTCAAAACTAAAGCCTCTAAAATAAATAATGACTTTGTAAATCTAAGAAAATTATCTGGAGAAGAATATATTAATGAATTATATTCTTTATTTAATAACATTGGAATAAAAGTGTCAAAAGATGCTTTAAAAGCTATTAAAGAAGATTTTAAGAACAAGAATAATAAAAAATACTTTAAACAAGAGTTTAAAGGTAAAGCATTAAATCAAGAAACATTTGAAGGATTTATAAATGCTTATTTTGGACCAATGTTTAATAAGTTCAACAATGGTGAAAACATATTTGAAACAAACAAAGGAACTATTAAATCATTAGCAGTCTATGAACAAAAGTTTGATGTAGATGCATCTTCTCAGTCATTTAGAAGTGCAAATGGTAATATGTATTATGCCTATGTTAATACACATCATTTGAGCAATACAATTGATAAAATCAACTCAAATGATACAGATTTTTTTAATGAGAAATTAAACAATCCATTCTCATCTAAATCAACTTGGATTAATAATTCAGACGCTGTTAAGTTAGCTTATATTGATGTATCAAAAAGTACTCAAAAAGGTAGCACTGCTAAATCATATGAAGACCAAAATAATTTTGAAAAAGAAGTTACAAAAGTAAGTTTCTTTTTAAATAATGGTAATGTAGATAGAACAATGATGTTAACTGTTTCTCCATCTGATAAAACAACGTTTTCATTATTAGATTCACAAAGAACCAGAGTAAATAATGGTTCATATTTAAATGAGAAACTTACATTAGATAGCAATTTAGAGAAGCAATTGTTTGATTTATTTGTAACTTCTGAAATTAACAGGATTAATCAAACTGTTGATGATTTCAATAAAACTGAAGACAAAAATAAACTAATAGAAGGTTATCATTATCAAGGTAATCGCGTGGGAGCAGGTGGATATTTCTTCTTTATACCAGAACTTAATGAAGTATTAAAACGTAGTTCAGAAGGTAAAATAATAATGAATGAATCTAATTTATCTAAAGCTAAAGATATAATGCTTGGATTTTTAGAATCAGAAATTGGATCTAAAATTAAACAATGGGAGAATATTGGTTTACAAGATTTTGTAGATGATGAAGCATTTAAGCAATATGATAGCAAACTATCTGATTTGGCTACAAATTATGTAATAAATAATGCATCATCTTATGCTAACCAGTTTATGATGGTTACTGGAGATCCAGCTTTATTTGCAAAAATAGATGGTAAATTTACAGGAGAATATTCAAATTGGAAACCAGTAGTAGAAGCAAGTTTAGTAAATTTATTTAAACGTACATCTAAAGATATTGCTCCTGGAATAAAAGGTAAATTTGACAATCCTACATATAAAACATTATTTATTGAAGAACCTAAAGAGAATTCATTATTAGGTAAAGAGATTAAAGCTTACAATAATATTAAACTTGCTGATGCTCAAGAATGGACAACTCTTGAAGAGCATTTGAATGTTATGAAAGCTATTGGTAAGATAGATCAGAATGATTATGATAACATAATTTCTAATAAAGATAATCTAACTTATGAACAAATATTGACTGTTATACAACCAATGAAACCTGTTCAGGTATTATCTCAAATGGATAATAATTTTAATGCAGAAACTCAATATTATATTAAAACATCATCATTCCCGTTATTATCTCAATTAACTAAAGGATTTCCTGAATTAGATAAAATGAGGAAATTCATGGAAGATAATAAAATTGATAGAATTGCTCCAAAAACTGCTGTTAAATTAGGATTTCATAATGCAATAAATTTATTTAATGAAGATTCATTTAATGATAATAATGGTTTTAACGGTACTGTTCTTACTTTAAATAGAGAAGGATTTAGTATTCAACAGGATGTTCCATATGATGAAAATAAATCTGAGATATTAGAAGGTTCTCAAATGAGAAAAACTATATTTGCTGATTTAACTCCAGATATGGAATTTTCTATGGGTAATGCTGTTGAACTAAAGAAGTTATCAGATGCTATACACATAGAACAGTATCAGAGAAAGTTAGAAGAACTTAAAACAAAACTTAAAGTAGAATCTGATGGTATCATTCAAAATATGAATGAGCTTAAAGACATGATGATTAAAGAAGGTCTTGATAGAGGTTATTCTATTAATGATTTGTTAGCATTAACAACTAAAAAATTATCTAATGGAAGATCTGTATTTAATATACCATTATTTTTTCATCCTATGGTTCATAAGATTGAATCATTATTGAATTCTATTGTAAAAAATAAGATACTTAAAAACAAACTACCAGGTAAATCATTCGTACAAGGTTCATCATTGGGATTTAAAGTGGCAACTGAAGATTTTCTAAAGAGAGTTGCTGGTGATAATAATGGAATTATTTTAACTAAAGATTATAAAGGAAGTTTAGATTATAGAGAAGAAAATGGTGAATTATATGCTGAAATATTCTTACCATCTATATTTAAAGACATAGATTTAACTCAATATATTGGCAAGGATGGATTATTAGATACAAATAAAATAGATCCAGAATTATTAAATATGATTGGATATAGGATTCCAACTCAGGGATTTAGTTCAATTATTAGATTAAAAGTAGTTGGAATATTGCCAAAAGTTTCAGGAGATTTAGTTATAGTTCCACCAGCAATGGTTACTCAAATGGGTAGTGACTTTGATGTTGACAAACTATATGTTCATAATTATAATTATTATAAAGATTCCAATACAGATAAGATTAAAAAGATTAAGCATAAAAATACTGCTGAATCAAATCTACTCCAAAAAATGGGTAATTTAAGTGATTTATCCATGTATTCTGATGAAGAATTACAAAATCATTTATTAGATATATATCACTCAATACTTAAAAACAAACAAGTACAGGAATTAAGTAAAAATCCACTTGATAATACAGAAATTGATAAACTTGCAAATGGAGACTTAAAGCAAGAAAGAGATTCTAAGTCTTTATTATCTGACAATTTACATTCAGATATGGTTGATGTTCAGGCTGCTGGGAAATTGGGTATTGGCATAACTTCCTTGTGGGTAACTGGACATAGAGATAATCAATATTCTGGGCTATATATTGAACCTAAAGCTGTAGATGGTAAGTTAATTTATAATGCAGTAATGTTTGATAATAAATCTGATCATGAAGATTTAAATGAATCAACTAATGAGAACAATAAAATATATAATCCAAAATCAAATACAGTTGATCCAAATATAACTTATGGAAATCATGCATTTAAAGGTGCATTTAGGTTAGATAAAATTACTGGATTTGATGGTAGAAGAATTAGTTCGGTTCAAGTGAATATTCAAACAGAATCTGTTGATAATGCCAATAAAGGTAATTTATACCCAATGAATCTTAATAAATATACATTCGATGTAGCCATGTTAATTGCAGATACTGGATTCAATGAAAAAACAATTGGATATTTCCTTAATCAACCAATTATTAAAGAATACATTGATAAATTACAAAGTCTAAACAATTTTACAGATACAGAATTTATAGCAGATAAGAAGAATAAACTTAAAGAAGAAGTATTAAATAAATTAGGAATTAAGATTTCACTTGATGAATTAACAACATCAAATATCAATACTGAAGAAATGAAGTCTGCTTTAAATACTACTAAAACAAATACTGATTTACAAAAAAGAGTAATACAAAACTTTTTTGTATATGAAGAATTAGCAGATGATATTAGAAAAATTCGTAGTGCATTAAACGTAGATACTAAATTTTTAGGTAGTAATTTTTCAGGAGTTATAAATAGAAGTGCAAATTTCTCACAAAAATTAGATTCTAAGTTAATTGGTAATACTCAAAATTTATATAATAATACAACATCTGGTGTTGCTCATGATATAGGAGTTGAAGAAACTATTAAGTTATTTGGAAGCAAGAATCTATTACCATATGATAGCACAAGTTTAAAAACTATATTTAATAAAATATCTGATATTACAGATAGAGATTTATCAGATAAAGATATTGAAAATATTACTATTGGAATTAGGTCTGCTTTAGTTAGTGAAGAATTGAGGAAGATATTTAATATTAATGATATATATAAATATAGAAAAGCATTATTATTTGGTGATAATAATATAGCAAGGAGAGTTATTGAAGCTAAAGAATCAATGCCAAATAATTCATTCATACAAAGCTTAAATCCAAAAGACTCTTATGACTCAAAAGTTCCAGCAACTGTAGAACATTATTCTGCTAAAGATTCTAAAGCTGATTATGATTATAAAAAGCAGATGGATTGGCTGAAAATGCTACAATCTGATGATTTAAAAACAAGACAATTGGCTAAAGACTTAATATTGTACGCTACAACATTTGGAACAGAACGTAATGCAAGAGATTTTGGTAGATTTATACCATTTGATTTTTATATGAATTCTGGATTAGCAAAATCATTGCAAGATATTGATTTTAATGATGAATCTAATGCAAGTGTTCAGAAACTATCAAGTAACTTTGTTCAACAATATTTCCAACATTATCCAAATAAACTTGAAACATTAAATGATAAAACTGATAGTTTATATGCAAGAAAATATAATAAAGATACAAAACAAATTGAAGTTTATAAGAATATAAATGGTAAATATGTAATGTTGGATAGACTTGGCGATGATTTCTTAGATGAATATGATTTAGATTTGTCATATAATAAGACAATTATGCCAAACAATCCCATTGGCACAAGACTGGAATCAATCAGAACTGTAAATCCAGATGCAGGTATAGTTAAAGATATTCATGCAGGAGAAGCAATATTAAAAGATTATGGATTTGATAATGGAATAAATTCTGTATTATTAAAGATTTCAGAATCAAATAGCAGGTTTGCTAACTTAGCCAAGCTGTTATATGATAATTCAGATAAGATTTCTGATTTTACATTAGAAAGAATGAATCCTGATAATCCAGAACATAATGTATCTAACTATTATAATCTTCGTGGTAAAGTTATAGATAATGCAGGAACTAAGTTAATTTTGGTTAACCAAACTAACGTTGATTCTGATAGTCGATTTCAGCGTACTTTTATGCATGAAACAGTACATGCTTTTACATTAAGATTACTTAAAACAAATGATTCATTATTAACTAAAGAACAAATTGAAGCAAAAAACAATATTAATAAATTATATAATGATTTCTTAACTAAATCTAAACTAGATAAAAGATCATTTGGTAATGCAGAAAAAGATGTATATGAATTTGTTTCAGAAGTAATGGTTAGTGATAACTTACAGAAATATCTTGAATCTAAATCTTATAATAACAAATCAATGATGCAGAAGTTTATTGATTTAGTTAAGGATTTGTTTGGAGTTAAAAACGATACTATGTTGGAAGCTTCTATTGCTAATATATTTCAATTAGCAGAATTACAAACTGAACCAATGCCTAAGAATATTATTTCAGATATAAAATTAGAAGCTAACGAAACCGTAGATGAAAATAATTTGCAATCTCAAAATAAAGATATAACTTTGTCAAAAACCTATAAATCTGTTATTGACAGTTGGGATATTTACGGAAGTAAGTTTGAGAAAGCTGGATATACACAAGAAGCAATTGGTAAAATGAGTGAAGAAGAATTAGGTCAATTTATAAAAGATAATATTTGTTAATATGAAAGAATTTTTAAGTCAAGAAGCAATTAAAGAGCTTAATTACAGGATAAATCAAGAAGAATTTTCTGCTCGTATCTATGAAGGTATGAACTTATGGTTTGACGATAGAGGATATAAGAATTTTGCAGCTTTATATACTAAATATGCAGAAGAAGAATGGAAACATTCTAAGCTAGCTAAAGAATTTCTATTGTCGTTCAAAATTAAACCAGAATTACAATCTATAGAAGCTCCACCAGCAAATTATGAAAGCTGTTATGAGATATTAGAATCTACATTAGAACATGAAGCAGAAGTTTCAAGGCAATGTCAGGAATTAGCTATTAACTCCTTAAAACGTGGAGAAATAATGTTGCATACATTGGCTCTACAATATTGCAAGGAACAAATAGAGGAGATGGATAAATCATATACAATCCTGGATATCAGTAAATTAACAACAGATATGTTGGTTTTGGATCAATATATAGGTGAAACATATTTAGATTAATATGAGTATTATATGCCCCCATAAGGGATTAAAAAAATGGTCTGACTTAGTGGCTTTACATGGTGAAGCTAAGAGTTATTTTTTGTGGAATGAATTTGAAGGTAAGGTTCCTAAAGAATTTTACTCAGAAAATAGTAATGTTCAAGTCTCAGATAAAGACTTAGAGCCATACTACAAATATTCTCCACAAGAACCTAAAGTTCCATTAATTCAAAAAGTTCCTAAAGTTAATTTCAATAGTAAGTTTGCTGCCGGAACAAAACTTGTTGAAAGACAAGCTGGTGAAATTAATGCTAAATATGATGAGATGTTACCACCTAATTCTATTAAAAGACAAGTGGCTAACAAATTCTTTAGATATGCTAAATATGATAAAGATGGCAATAATTCACCAGTATATTATCCATTTAAAGTATCTGATTCATGGGAGAAAAATAAACAATATAAAGATGCTATTAATAAACTATATAGTGAAGATGTAGTTGGTGTTGATAATGATGGAAGTATTGTATTCAGACCTAATATTGAAAATGCTATATATACTGGTGGAGATTTTGGATATGCAGTAGAACCTGTTGATACAGATGTAGGAACAATTGAATCACCAGATACTAAGGCAATAGATACTGCTATTGAACGTTTAAATGAGAGACTAGCATTATTAACAAGGAGAGCATCAAAAACTGGTGGATCTTCACAAATGAGAGCTAATATTGCTGATTTAAAGAGTCAGATTAAAAAGCTTGAAGAAAATAAGACTACTTTAGCATCTAATAATATTTTAGAAAGGTTTGCTAAAAATGATGCTGTACAAATACAAGATAATCTTGATAATATCAGAGAAAATGTTGATACTATCTTAAAAGCAGATCTAAGAGAAGAAAAAACAAAGCAACAAATGTTAGCTCTCATGGATAGTTTAATGCTTAATTCTATTACTATTCAAGGATGGATAGACATTCAGGATTTTGTAGAGCATAGTGATCCAGAATTAATCAATGAATTAGAAAAAATATCTGGTCATTATTCAAGATTAAATAGAGAGTGGAATGATTTAGCTAAAACACTATTTACAGAGTATGCAAACAGATATTCTTATAGAGATAATTTCTCTAAAGATGAGTTATTTGATGCAGTAAAAGATACTAGTATTTATAAGTCTAATGTACTAGGATTAAGTGAATCTCATATTGAATTATTAAAAGTTGTAGATGATATCATTAGAAAATCAGCAAGTGATATTAATGAAGAATCGTTTGATAAAAAATCAGAAGTAAGAGAGTGGAACAAAAAACTTAAAGAGGATGGATTTTCAGAATCAGAAGTTAATGATATATTTAAACAAAAACATAATGGAGATTGGACTGGTAATATCATTGGTGATATAGATCATTCATACTATGTAAAAAAACAAGAATTATTTGATGAAGCAAATAGAACTGGTAAGTATGCTAGAGTAAATAAATGGTTAAAAGATAACTCTAAATCTTTAAACTTAAAACAACTAAGAGATATTAAAGAAGGAAATTTTGAATCCAGTAAAAATATAGGTTATTCTCAGGAAGAATTAGATATTCAAAAAGAATTATTAGAGAAATACCAAGAAGACCATGATACTTATCAGGAAATAACTGAGATGAAATATGGTAATTCAGAATTTGCTCAAAGAGAATTAGAAGAATGGGAGTTGGCACATTCTCCATTTTTGTATGCACAAGGAGAAAAAAATTCTGGATATAAATATTTAATTAAAGAAAAACCTAGTATTAATAAATGGGGAGATAGAAGGTTTGATAAAATTAAGAATAATCCAACTCTATTTGGATTCTATAATTTTATGAAACAAAGATTTAATGAAAATAATAAAGCTTTAGGTTATTTTAATGCATTTGAGGAGTTTTATATGCCTGAGAAAGAATCTAATTTTGCAAAACAATTAATGCAGAATAAAGGTCTTTTAAAGAAAGTTGGATTTCTTGGTAATAGTATAAAGAATTCTATATCACAAAGTGCTAGTGAAACATTTCCAGCTATTCATATAAAAGGAAAACCAGTTAAGTCTGTGCCAATTAGAATGATGCAGAATAGAATTCCACCTCAGATAAAAGAAGATCATTTATTAAATATAATTAATTTACATACTGAAAATTCATTAGCACATAAATATAAGACAGAGATTGAACCAATGTGCAATGCTGCTACTGAATTATTAAATACTATTAAAGAATTAAAACCTGGTGACAAAGAGATTGAGAATCAGCTTGCAAATGCTAAAAAACAATTAGAATATGCTAAAGATGCAGGATTATATGATGAAAGAAAATCCAGGATAGAAGGTAAAACAGGAGTTAAATTCTATACTGATGAAGAAAAACAAAAATTAGCTGAACTAAAACAACAAAGATCTAATAAAAAGATAACTGAAGAAACATTTAACCAAGAAAAAGATAAACTTGGTAAAATGATTACAGGCAATAAATTAGTTGATTCATTAATTAATTATACCTATATAAAAGCAATGTCATTTCCAAACGTTATTACTCCTGGGGTGAACGTACTTTTTGGTATTAATTCAAACTTAATTTATGCATCTGCTGGAGTTGATGTTGACTTAAAAACTATGAATAAAGCAATGATTCAAATGATGTCAGCTACAGCAAGAAGTTTTGGTGCCAAAAATAATCCAGAGTTAGTTGAGAAAGTTTATGCTTTTATGGAAAAATTACATTTATTAGGAACTATCCATGACAATGAATATGGTAGTAGAAAGTCTTTTTCAGAAAAGTTAACTATATTACAAGAGAAAGCAGAACATTTTAATCAAGGATCATTGATGTTAGCTATTCTACAATATCAAAAACTTCTTGATAAAAATGGTAAAGAAGTATCTATTTTTGATGCATATAAAGTACAAGATGAAAAACTTGTATGGAATGAAGAATTAATGGGAAAACAAACAAATACTCCAAATTCAAGAGTTATTTCTGAAGATAAACATGGAGTTAATCTGTTTGGATTAACTAAATATATTGATAGAATTAATGCAACTGTACATGGTGATTATAAGTCTCCAATGATGGCAAAAAAGAATGCTGCTTTAAGAATGTTAATGTTATTTAAGACATGGTTACCTAAAGCTATTGATCATAGATTTGGAACACAAAGATTAGATAAAGATTTAATCAATAAAGAAGGATTTTTTGGTAGAGACGTAAAAGGTAGATATTTATCGTTTTGGAATTCTACTACTATGGATGCACAGGAAGTTCTATTTAAAGATACATTAGGAATGATTTTAAAGAGCTTTGTTTCTAAAAAGGCATTTGATAAACTCTCTGATATAGATCGTGTAAATATGATGCGTAATATGCGTGAAATTAAACATTTGATCGCTATCTATGGTGGATTATTAATGATGAGAGGTTTGCTAATGGATGATGATGATGATAATAAGCCTATATTAAATATTACGCTCAATATGCTATCTAAAACTGGTCAAGATATGAGCTTCTTTTTGTCTCCAAACTCAATGAGTCAAATGGTAGATAATATTATCCCAGTATATTCTACAGTTAGAGATGGCCAAAGAGCAATAAATAATGCATTTGGATTATTAACTGGAGATGTATTTTATCAAAATGGTCCTTGGAAAGATTCTCCAAAATTAGCAGTTAATACATTTAGAATGATACCAGGTTCTTCAGGAGCAATTAAGATGTGGAATATGGGTAATAAGTTTTATCAATATTAATGCCTAACTAGAAAAATTTTTATTGGCAATATAAAAGAGGAGAATTAATTCTCCTCTTTTTTTTGTTTAATCAAATTTTAATAGAAAATCTGGATTGATAGCTTTAAATGATGAAATCTTTTTTCCATCTTCTATACATCTAAAAACTATTCCTTCTCTCGGAATATTTGCTAATGTAGATTTTCCTTTAGTAAGATTAATAATTTTATCAACAGTATCTCCAAGATATTCTAATCTATCCATGCCTAAAAATGGAACAATATTTAAATTATATTTTTTACAAAACATATTCATTTCATGATAATCATAATGATATCCCTTTTCATGATCTATAATATTAAATACCCACATAGTAGGTTCTGTAACACCATATTTATTTCCTTGAACTTTAGTATCACCTTGTTCTCCTTGAATTGTTAAGGTAGGATTTTCTTTAAGTATTTGTTCTAAATTGTATTTCTTGGCAATTTTCCAATACAGAGAATTTTTATCATTTGTAGTTAAATTTCTACTACATACAACAAATTGATATTTCTTAAATGGTAATTTACTTAGTATTCCATTAAATCTTGGAACCATTTTACCTGTCCATGTACCTGATTGATAGTCTATTTTTTCAGTTATATAGAATATTTTATCTTTATATTGTTTTAATACTTGTGGAATATTTTGTATTCTTTCTTCATCTGTTTTAGAAACCCAATAAGGAAATCCAGATTTACCTTTCTTGCTTAAAAACAATCTTCTAAAGAGACTATATCTCAATAAGAATTTCTTTAACTTGGACTTCTCTAACTTAATTTTATTTTCTAATTGTTCAATTTCAGTTCTTTCAGAAGGAGATAGGTATTTAGTTATCCCCATCCACTCAGTTACGTCTTGATGTTCCCCAAATTTACCAGAATCTACTGAAAGGTAAGAGGTAGGTAGCACAAGACCCATTGAAATTTGCCCACGAAGTTTAATGGTTCTTATTCTAAATTTTCTTTCTCTAAGGAATTCAAATTCAGGTTTTTCTGGCATTACGGAATCAACTTCGCAATAAACTACCTTATCTCCAACTTTAAAATTATCTTTTTTAGCAATTACACATTGCCAACCAAGTATTCCACATAATTCAATTTTATCTGCACCATCAATAGGCTTTATCCACTCTATTTTTTCTATATGAGCAAGTTTCCTGTCCATTTATTTACAATTTATAATTTTTATTAATGTATCCATAATATGTTAAGTATCCAATTAACCAATAAATATTGTAATCATCACTAGAAATAAAATCTCCATCATTAGTAACAATATCATAACAATATCCGGTTAATGTAATATTACAATGTTTGTTTATAAATGTATTTGAATCATGTGGATCTTTCTTAAATCCATTATTAATTAGAAAATTAACTACCGTTTCCATCACTTAATTCTTCTAATATAATAAATTCATCTAACCATTTATAAAATTCACCAGCCTTAACATCTACCCAATCTATAACTTCCATTAAATCTCCAGAAATTAAATCAATACTTTCTATCTTAACTACTGGTTCATTATCTGGTAAATCATAATTATTTGATGATGATTGTGGAGTATAAATATATGTAACTCCAATTACACTTTCTCCTAGATTTATATTTCTGTATTTCATAACATTAATTATTAATTAATACACTTTTATTTGTAACCCATCCGCCAATAGCATTTGATGTGTCTCCGTCACCTATATGTTTTTCATATTCAAAGAAAGTATGTGTTTCATTTTCCCAATAAATACACTTGCATATAGGGCAAATTTCAACGTCAATTACTTCAAGTGGACTATCTATATCAAACTGATATTGATAGTCCTTATTTGGCTCTAATATAACTTCATTTTGACAATTTTTACATTTCACTAGACTCATTTATTGTTCTAATTTAAATCTATCATCTAATTCTGGTCTTGTTTCTAACACAAATGCTGCTACCAACAAATTCCATGCAGCATGATATAAATGATTTATTTTACTTTCATCATCAAAATCAGATAATCTTGGATCTTCAAATGCATCCATATGTCTATCATGTGAATCTAAATACTGGGTAATTGGTGCGCCTTTTAAAAAATTGTATGTTGCATATTTACCTTCTCCATAATGTGCAACTTTAGCAATCCCTCTAAATAAAAATTTAGGAAAATTATGCCATCTCAACTTACCTTCATTAAATCTTTCTGCTAATTCACTCATAATATTTTAAATCATAATATTTTAAATACTTAACTGGTATATTATTTTCTTCTGCAATCCTTAATTCAGATTGACAACCTTTACTATTTTTAATTAGTTCCATGCCACTTTCTCCAATAATTACTACAATAACCTCGTTACATCTTTTAAGTAATTCAGAATCTTGTTTCATCCAAAAATCATGATCTGTTTGTAATCTATCATGCATATATTCAGATATTGGATGAGAATGACTTATTGGACTAAATACGATGTTTCCTTTTAACATTAATTCAGAAGCAACTCTATTAGCTATTTTAAATGAACGTTCTGGATGCCAACTATAAGGAATACATAAGTATATGATTTTACTCATTATTTATTTGTTTTAAATAGTCTTCAAATGACTTAAATTTATATTCAGTTATTTATTACTTTTTTTTCATAACATTTTAATTATTAATAATTTATCTTCTTCACTTGTATCAATATCTTCTGATTGTAGTAGAGATATAAAAGATTCTTTTGTACTTCTAAAGGATAAATTATTGTTATTATAATTCTTAAAAACACATCTTAAATGTTCTCCTTTATTGTTAAAATCATTTCCAACTAATTCAATAAATTCTACTAAATCTTCATCTGTTAATTCAGAGAGTTTTCCTAAGATTTTATAATCTTTGTCTTTATATCCAAATAATATTAATGCTCTTTTAGTAAAAGGTCCTGGATTTTCTATTATAATTAAATCATTAGATTGTGTTTTTATTTTAGTTGTCATAATATATTTTCAATATATAACATTGTTTCAGTTTTTTTCATATATCTGTATTATTATTTCTCTATTATCAAATTCTTCTATCGCTTCAAACTCATATTCAATATTATTTATATATTGAACTGAATCATCGGGAATAATTTTAGCTTTTACCAAACAATCCAATGAACCTTTAACCCATAATTGTAACATATTGTCAAGATCATAATTGGGAACATAGTTATCATCTGGATATTTCCAAATAATAACTTCATTCCTACGCTGAATAGAGCCATGATTAATTACAGTCTTTATAATGAATTTAACTTTAATTGGAAAATTATATATTTTTAATCTCTTAGGAATTTTATTCATCACATATTTATGAATGTTGTCCATTAAAGTATTTCTTGCAAATCTATTTACATTTGAATTATATAATAGTTGTCCATTTAGTTTAACATACTTAGGCTTGGCTTTCTTAGGATTTGTTATTGGTAAGTGAGTTGGAAATTTTGTTAGTTTTATTTCTATCATTATACATATTCTAATTCCTTAACTATATCAAATGCTTTATCATTAAATCTTGCTTGATTACCAACGACAGCTCCAAATATATTCTTTGATTTATCTTTATTCAATAGATGCGTTGAGTAATAAGTCATTCCTTGCATAATTGACCATAAATTGTTTCCAAAATCATTAGTTGATTTTTGAATAGCATGTGTTAATATTTCAGCTTTATTAATCTTTCTTGTAGAGTTTTCTTCTATATCATCCCAATCAACCATTTTTTTAACAGCTATTTCTGCTGTATCTTTTGTTATTGAAATATCATTCCATAAATTAAATTGTCTAATTAAAGCATCTTTTTCTCTAAAATAGTCTTCAATAGAAGTTACTAATTCTTCTAATTTAAACTGAGAAGATGTTGTATGTTTAAATTTAGTTCTCATTAACTTGCTAAATTGATTTTGACAAAACAATACAGTTGTTGAATTTGATAGAAATATTTGACTACTACCATCAAATGAATTACCAAGTATCAAATATGTATCTAAATCAAAATCACCAACCTTATTATATCCAGTATTGTTCTTTAAATAAGATAATACTATTTTACCACCTTTAAATTGTTGATATCCATGGGTATCAAATCCAGATATTTCTCCCAATCTATTAGTAATATTATGAAAATCTCTCATATAAAAAGGTTTATAGCTATTTTTCATGATACTTAATAATGAACCATCATTCTTCACTATAGCCTTATGTTCTAAACTTCGAGTATATAAATCACTAACAAAAACAGGCTGTTCTGTTATTTCAAAATCTAATTTTTCTTCCATTATTTATTGTTTTTAAGTTTCCAATTGTTAAACATGTCAATATAAGATTCCCTAAAAGAATGTTTAGCATCTATTGCAAAATCTATCATTTGCATTTGAGAATACATAGGCTTGTTTATTTCAATATATTTTTCAGCAGCTTTTTTAGTTGAGAATTGTACATAACCTAATGGTGGTTTATTTGGATTTCTCCAATCACATTGGTGTGATAGCGCAGTCCAACCTTTAAGATAAGGCGAATCGCTTTCTACTACATAATAGTAAACATCTCCTTTATAAATACCTACTCCATCTTTAGTTGCAAATAATGGAGTTTTTGCATGTTTAACATCTTCCATAATATTAATATGTTTAGATTGAGCTATTTGTTCATCGGTATAAGAAGTTAATTCTGAAGGTCTATGCCATCCATCTTCTTTCTTAGTATAAGTAGTTTTAGTCTGACTATTAAATACTTTAGTTCCAATTGGATATTCAATTATTTCTTCCCAAAATTCTGGATAAAATTCTACTTTTGTATGTGGAATTGGCTGATGATATGGATCATCTGGTATATAATCACCATGATTATTTCTATATGTTGCAATTGTTCCAATTTTTGGAGAACCTGGATATTCACGTATGAGTTTAAATTTCATTTATTTCTATTTTTAAGTTGCCATTCTTCATTTAATTCATCAACTATCTCAAGTGAATCAATTAATCTATCATATTCTTTATCTATATCTACATAAAGTATATTCTTCATATAAGTAACCGAAATACTTTCTTTAGAATAGTCTTTAGTAGGTAATTTGTAGTTTAGTTGAAATAAATATATACTATTAGTGAATACTTGAGATATATGAGTTAAATAAGCGTTTCCAGTAAGATAGATGTAATTATTATTTCCTAATTTTGATAAATGTAATTTGCAATAATTGTTGCCTTTTTTAGAAATTCTATACTCTATTCCAGTAATTCTATCCATCACAACAATGTTTTCTGTATTCTCTGTTAATTCTAATAAATCAGTAACTTGATGAGTGCAGAATATTTCATTACAAATATCATACTCCCATAATGGATCATATGTAATTGGAATACCAAGTAATTCAGTTTCCTTATTAACCCAATACATTATATCAACATCATATTCATATAAGTCAATAGTTGGATAAGTAACTGCTTTATCCATTCCCATATCAAATAAAGTTAATTGTCCATCATTGTAAGAGTGCTTTTGACTACTCTTATTTACTGCAATTATCTTATCCAAACTATTGACTAATGATTGTCTTCTTCTAAATATTTCTATTGCCTCTTTTTTGCTATACATTATAATTTAGGATGCGGTGTATTTATAATTGAATTTTTATCAACTATTACATTATTTGCTACTGAAGTAGTATCTGCAAATGATGCACATAGTTCTCTCTGTTCTAAGCATTTTTGTTTAGCATAAAAATAACACACGCTAACTATTTCATCCAATGAATTAAATACATTACCAGATTCATCATGTAATATTCTTTCTCTTAAATATTTCTCAGTCTCAGTCATTATATTTCATGTTTTTTACAAAATTATTAAATAATATCTTATTGTGTATGTCTGGTAAGGATTTTTTTATCTGTTTTAAAGCATCATCATTTTGAATATCAAAAGATTCATTTTTTATATCAAATTTAATTGCCCTTCTGCATTTTGATAATAGATGTTGATATCTTTTATTGAATTTTTTATCTGTATCAATATAATTATTAATTCTCTTAAGACTATTATATACACAAGTTCTCTCCTTATATTCAAAATATTCTGATAATACTGTTGGATTACAATTAACTAATTCCATTGATATAGATTGTGCAATTTGTTTAGGAAGCATAATATTTACATCTCTTGTTTTTATAACAAAATCTTTTGGCTTTAAATCATAATCTTTACTTACAATATCACTAATAATTCCTAACTTCTTTTTACTTACTACTTTATTATATTTCTTAAATGTCCTTGGTTTATAATTAATATCATCTTTATCAATACTGTCCATGTAATAAATTGTTTAATTCATGTATTAATAATGCTATTTCTGATTTTTCAACAAGTATTATGTCACCCATACTACTATGTTGTTTTTTGTCTTTGTCTTTAAAGTAGAATGGAGATATTGTAAAAACATCTCCAATTCTACTTAATTTTATCTTATGATTTTTAAAATTAAGTTCTGTCATCTTTTTGTTTTTTATTATCTATCTCAAAAGAAATTGCTGTAGCTCTATTTGCATCTTTTGTAGTATATGCCCATATGCCAAAGTCTCTTGATTTTGGATATGCTTCTTTGAATTCAGTTTCAGAATAAATTCTATTTTCAAAATCTAAGCATAATGGAACAACTTTAGTTTCAAACACTTCATACCATGAATCACCAAATTCATTAAATACTTTATAAATTTTTGAATATTCATTAGATTTTATTTGTATAAACTTAAACTCAGAAACTTCTCCAGTACCATTAAACTCTAATTCTAGTTTATTTATCATTTTCTGTAAGTAATTTACACGTTATCATTTTACCACACTCTTTACATATAGTAACAGTATAATCATCTCCATTGGGATGAGTATCATACCTATTACTAGTTATATGATTGTCTTGATTTAGACAACATATACTGTTACCATCTTCTGTTGGTTCTTTATTTTCTTCCATAAGATCCATTAAATAACTTAATACACTAATCATTTTTATGTTTGTTGTACCATTTAATAAATTCAACTACTGCGCTCCAAGTTACTTCTATAAATTTTGTATTTATAAAAACTTCATTTTCAAATTGTCCAGAAGCATCTTTCCATTTATAATATTCATTACTTTGATATATTTTATTAATACAAGGTATTAACCAATCCCAAGATGAATGATATTTTAGTTCACTGAATTTCCAACAACTTCCATCATGGGGATTTTCTGGATAATCTTCTTCTTGAAAATTAATTTCTTCTTCAGATATATACCCTCGAATCCAAGGAGAACATTTTTCCTTAGATTGTCCCCCCATAAATTCAGCAATTAGCTTATTTCCTTCTAATATTTCTTCTTGTGTCATAATATATCTTGTATTAAAATATCATTTTCATCAAACTTACTATATAATTCTATTCTATCTGGATAATTCATATTAACATCTAATTCTTTCTCATAATGCTTAATTAATGATTCTTCTCTAATGAGAATCTTCTTTATTAAACCACCTTCTTGAGAATTATAATGGAATGTAATTATTCTTTCTTTAGCTTGTTTACTAATTAATGAATATTTACCATCTAATAATAATTTATAATCTTCTATGAAGTTATCTGGAATTATAAATTCATATAGTACATATCTATTATTGATATCTATTGTTCTTACAAAACATTCATGTTTGATTAAATATTCCTCTTGAGCTTTAAATCTTGAAGACTTGGAAAATTTCAACAATATAAATATAGAATTTTCTGCTTTATGTTCTATAAAATTACAATCTAAATATCCATTCATTAAATATCCAATATTTCCACTATTATATTCAATATAGGAAGCAAGCGTTTTATTTTTGAATATAAGTGGAATTATAAATAGTGAAGTTTTATTATAAATAGATTCTAAAACATAAAATGTTTTTAAATCTTTTTTGCTTTCTATTATATGATTAGTTTTATACTGGATATCAAAGTTATTTACAGAACAATTATACATATCTCCAAGCTGAAGAATAGAATCATTAAATTCTATTGAACTTATGATTCTATTGTCTTTGTTAATTATATAATTGCTATTTGGAAATGTAATCATCATCTCACAAATATTTATTGGAGTAAAACTCACTCCATAGTTCTCTAACGCTTGCTTTTTATCCATTAAAAGTCTATTTTTATTTCTTCATTCAGTTTTTGTATTTCTGTTATTATTGGAAATTCTGGTAATCGGCCAATTTCTCGCATGAAATCATCATTGCAATCTAATAAATGTAAAAGTCGATAATTCTTTTGAAATTCATAAACTCCTTTTGATCTACCAAGTCCATCAATTGTTTTCTTTTGTCCACTTGGTGTTTCATAGTACATTCCCCATATATATCCATGTAGTATTTCATGTGAATCTAATTTATTATTGAATATTCCACAATTCTCAGGGAATGGAGTTATAACATTATCTCCAGCATCTCCAGATATTAATTGAAAACTTTGCCATTTTAAAGAATCTTCTATTGAAGTTTCAATCCACCAACCTTTAATTACATCTTCCTCTTGAATCTGATACATTACATCTTCTTTAACTAATGCTTTAATATCATCTTTTAGCTTATAGGTATAATTAAAATTTTTGCCTGGAATACTTTGTAATAAATCTTTATCTGGAGAAACTAATATTTTATCAAAATATGTTATATCATCATCTAAGATATTTTCTTTCAAATCATTATTTATCCAATATGCTATCAAATCATCGGATTCCATTAAATCCATCCATTGAGCATTCCAATTCTCTATTAAATAAGATTTAAGTGTTTTAATCCATTTTAATTGAGTTGGATACTTACTTCGATTTGACTTATATAATGGATCAATGTTGTGACGAAAATATTTATCTTTACTAATAAAAAATACATAATGAGTTGCTTCTGTTTTAATAAAAATATTCTGGATTTTTTCATCCAGAATATTTATACTTTCCTCTAATGTATTTTTACTACTATGATAAACTAGTCCATCTGCATCAACTAATACTAACTTCTTCTGTTGGTCTTGCATATTCTATAAATTCTTTACTAAGATTTAATTGTTTTTCTTTGTCATAATCTTCCATAGTAGACTTTAATAAATCAACTCCAAATATATCATTAAGATTTCTCATATTAATAACCTGCTTTCTACTGCTCCATCCAAATTTGTTAATTGCAGTAATGATTCTTCTATAATCACCACTAGATAAGTTTGATTTATCAATTAAAGCCATTGGAAGTTCTAGATTATTTCTATTATAACAAACAATTAGTCCCATTGCATCAAGGCTATTACGTATGATCCCATTACCAACATAATACTCTGCTGTTGAATTGTTTGTAATAAGGCTTCCATCTACAGATAATATTTCTTCAAAGTTGAATTTATCTTTTAAATCATGAACATATCTACGTTTAGTATTAGAATTAATCTGAAAATATTTTCTGGTTTTAAATCCCCTTTGATTAAAACAATATGGAATATATTCTTTTGTCTTTTGTATAATCATAATACTTCAATTAAAAATGGTTCTCCAAATTCGCTTATTTTAAATGGAAGATTACATATTTCTTCATTTGCATATTTATTAATTAAATAATTAACCAATACATGAGTAATTCTAGCTCCTATTAGCATTCCAAAATAAGCAGTTTGTTTAAATGTACATGGTCCATCATCTACTTCTGAATCATCAAATAATGTAGCCTCATATTGTTCTTCCCTACCTTTAGTAACTACATATACTTCATATAGGTTCGCTCTTAATCTCCCGTCAATCAGCAATTCTCTATTATCCTGTTTACTCCATTTTTCAAATACTTGTTTTCTGGTAGCCATATTATCCAATCCAGTAATCATAATTGGAAAATACTCATTATTATATTTTGAATTGAATTGCCTTATTGAACAATTAGATTGTTCTTGACAATTTTGTAAAATAGAACTAACTTTATATTTACCAATTTGATTTTTTTTGAAATTTTGAGTTCCAATATTTATAGCTTCAACTTTATCTGGATCATATATCCAATAAGTTGCTGGAACTGTTTTGGTTAATGCAAATAATGCATTTGATCCAATTCCACCAGTTCCAACTAATATTATATGCTCATTTGAACTTTTTTCATACCAAGGAGCATCTTTAAATCTATCATTGTATTCCATAAAGTAAATTATTAATAGTTATATCAAATATTGGATTAGTTTCAAATTTATCTCTTAAATCTTCCATTTTAGAACATGCTTCAAGGCAATTTTTACGTAAATTAGAATCTGATCCAAATTCAAAATCATGAATAATTTCTAAATTAGTTTCCATAGCAACTTCGTATTCATCATAAGCAATTTCTTCATCTTTTGATAATTCATTATTAATTTTCTCCATTGCATCTCCAATACTTGAATAATATTTACCAGAATTTAATGAAATTAACTTTTTAAGAAAATTATCAACAGTTCCTGTTTTCTTATAAGTCTTTGTTAATGTTTGTAAATCACTATTCCCACCTTGATTTAGCCATCCTGCATTATAATCATCATTCCAATCTTCTTTGAAATTATATTGTTTTTGCCAAGATTGCTGACCAAATGTTTGTACTGGTTTAATTGCTGTTTTTTCTTTTTTAAGTTCATCAATTCTTTTATTCAACCAATTAATACTATTGAATTTTGTAGGCATATCAATATCTAAATCTCCAATAAGAATAATATCTTCTTCTGTAGATGATTTAATATTAATTAATTTACCATCCGTACCTTTAATGGATGAATTATACAATACTTTAGTTTTAGATGGAAATGCAACTTTACATTTATATTTTCTATCAAAACTAACAATCAATGATAAATAATAATTAAAGTTTGTAGCATTTGATAATAATTCATCAGAATCGGTGTTACTAAAAAACGCTTGCATATTATGATGCGTATGCACCATACCACTATTACTATTAATTAAATTTTCATTAATATCATAAGCATCCATTACTTTACCAGAATATTCGAATTCAGTATATGTATGACTACCAATATTCATTGGAAATATAAAATCAACTGTAAATTCCAAATCTTTCATTTGAAACAAGTTACCTTTTGTTAATTTGTAAAATAATATTCCAGACCATTCTGTACTACCAATAGCAGAATGAAGATTATCTATTACATTAATAATTTCTTCATCTAATACTATTTTACCTATTGTTCCTAATTCTTGAGTTTTTTTATCCACGTTGTTTTAGTTTTTTATTAATTATATATTGTGAAAATTCTTCTTCTATCTTACTAATAACTTCATTTAATATATCAACATGTATTGATTTTTCTAAATTATTTTCTAAATCATCATCTGGAATTACTATGTTTTTGATATTTTCTTCCTTAAACATTACTTCAGAACCTGTATCATTATATCTTTTATAAAAATAATTCTGTTCAAAATTTTCAGTTACTGAAATTCCATTCCTATAAGAATATAAATAATGTTCAGGAACAATCTCATTTAAAACTTTACGAATATGATCTTTAGAATCATCTGATAATTTAATATCATAATAATCAATATCATTTATATTATAAATAAAACTAAAATCATTGATATGCGATAACAATAATAAATAAACTGTATTTGCATCATAAAAATATTCAATGTCTGCTTCTTTAAATCTATTTTCATCACATAGTACATTATCAATCTTTCTATATGGAACTCCCTCAATACTTTCCCAAGAAATATATTCTTTTAATAAGTAATAGAATGGAACAATATTTAAAAAACAATGTTTTGTTGAATTTCTAGTTCTATCAAATACATTTTTTATTTGAGTATCTCCCATACATAAATCATTATCATATGTTCCAATGTGTGAGTGAGATAGATGTGAAAATATATAACTATTTCTTAATTCTCTTTCCGACACTGTAGTTCTTGCAAACTGTAAATAATGTAATCTTTTATTACTAAATGTTAATTTCATATATAAATCTTTCATCTCAAGAGATTGTTCAAATGAATTTGAAATTATTACAGAAGGAATCCATATAATTATACTATATCTATAACCATCTTTGTAGCTATTATCATTTTGTAAATCTACATATTCTTCACCAAATACTTCTATTGCTTTATTCAAATAAAATGTTCTAAGTTTTTCATCAGACATTTTGTCTACAGAATCTATGATATTATTTAATTTTATATCATGAACTTCTTTTTTAGTTAATGGTTTAACTTGACTACTTAAATCTTTAATTGAAAATGCAATAGGTGACACTTTATTATTTACATCCGAATAATACATTTTATTTGCTACTCTTCCTTCTTTCTTGAAAATATATTGTTTGTTATACATTACATATTTACTTTGATAAACATTATTTGGTAATTTATCTAATTCTTTATCAGAAAGTCTTAATATTTCTTCTGGAAGTACCATACATTAATATTTTTTAAAAGAGGGGATTTCTCCCCTCTATTTGGTTAAAACAAATTTAATAATTGTTGTGCTTCAAAATCTATGTCGTCTTCAGTCGTTTCATCCAATAATTTTACTTTATTAGTGGCTTTTGGTTCAGTTTCATTACTCATAACCTTTAAAATATAAGTTCCTGGATATAAATGAATTTCATCTACTTCTTCTGCTTGATTATTGTTTTTTTCAATCGTATCAAGAAATTCATTCAGTTCTTGAGTAGTTTTATGAGTATAATTAAATGGAACATCACCACCATTATCTTTATATTCTTTAACTGCATCTCTTGCTTCCCAATAACCTAATGCTCCTGCTTTTGATTTAGTTGGCATTACAAACATTACTGAATCAATTTCTGGTAATACTGCTTGGTCTACTTCAAATGAAGCTTTAGAAGCTCTGTCAATTAGCTTTGATGAACTCCAATCAATACCTAATTCAGTAATTTCTTCTTTTAACTCACCTAATGTACGAGCTGATGTTTCTACTTTCACTAACTCAGTTTGAGTTAATAACTTTAATTTAATTGTTCTTTTTGTTGTCATAATTTGATTTTTAAATCTGTTAACTGATTTTGTAAATAAAAATTAAACTCACGTCCACCATCTTTATACCACATGTCTGTGGGGTCTTTTGGTGCACGTAATGGATTATGTATGTATGGTATTTGATAAATTTGAGAAAACTTCTTTGCATATTTTATTCCAGCTTCATCATTATCAAAATAAATTACAAGATTTGGATATCTTTTTTTAAGTTTATAGAATACTTTGTCTGGTATCCAAGATCCTTCATTATTTGGAGCTATTGCTATTGGTTTATTATATATTCTCCAAAATGGCCCTGTATCTTTAAAACTACTTGTTATAAAGCATATATCTCCACTTTTTGGCAATAAATCCCATCCCTGTACGATTGTATTATCAACATTTGACAACCACTTTCTATAAGATGGTTTTTGTGGAAAATACAACTTCCTTCTGAATATTCCATTATGCCAATAATAATCCATACTATATGAATAATCATCACATACATATAATTTTTCATATATATTCTTTTTTTCAGAAGTTAATCTGAAATAAGAAATTGGATTTATATTAGCTTTAATAAGCATATTTTCAGCCCATGACTGACTACCCCACCATTCTAAATCATGCTGAAGAAGTTCTCTCTTTTTAATTGTTAATATTGTTTTGTAATCCTCATATTCAACTGTATGAATTTGTTGTTCTGAATACTTAGTATAATTATTACTTCCTGAACCTCTTAAATACAGATTAAAATCAATATTTATTTTTTCTAATACTTCTTTAAAAGTTAATCCATATTTTCTACTAACAAATTGGAAACAATTTAAAGCCCCATCTTCACCAAAGTCTTTATATAAATAAGTGCCATTAAAATATGAGATAACAGCACTTGGATTTGGATCATTTCTAAATTCAGCTTTAAAATGTTTTCCTATCTTTTGAAAATACTTTGAATATTTCTTATATATATCTAATGGACTAACTCTTTCAAGAATATTTTCTATTGTTAATAGTCCATTTGTTTTAAACATTCAATTAACTAATTAACTTCCATTCATATATAGAATTTAATGTTCTGAATTTGTTTTCAGATATTATTTCAGTAACTCTTGACGTTACCCAATTATATCCTACAAAAAATCCCTTGCCAATTTCTGGATTTTCTACAAATTTTCCAATTTTTTCAAATCCAACTTCTATATTGTTTGGATGAAGTGGATTTTCTGCTTCTTCTAATTTTCTAATTAGGACGTTCATATTATTTATTGTTTTTACTAGTTAAATGCCAACCAAAACAATGTGGACAATAATATTTATAAAGAACTTTATTATCTTTTAAAGCTCTTTTTATGATATTATCTGCCCATGATTCTTTTAGTTTTTTCTTATGTAAACATGTTTTTACCCATTCATCAATTTTCTTCATTTAAAATGGAAGATCGTCCTTAATAGATTGAGTATCAGTTGATTGTTGGGGATCTTCATCCATCTTAACTAATGCTTTATAAAAATACTTATTAGTTTTATCAGGCCATGTATTATCCTTCTGTCTTGCTTGTAATTCTGCTTCTGTTGCTGCTACATAACCATATCTGGGTAAATTAATCAACATTTTAACTTTAGGACTTCCATCCTTATCCTTACCCATATATTCTACTGCTCCAATCAAAAACCAAGTATATTTGTTATTAAATACTCTTTTTACTTGATTAAGAAAATCTTCAATACTATCTGCTTTAATAGCATCTACTTGCTCTTTTACACCCATTGCTGTAGCAATAGTTGCAATAATATCTATAAAATCATTTGTAGCTTTATCATCTTGCTTACCTGTAATATAGATACCTAAATCTACTCTTCCAATTTGCCCCACTGCTCCTTCAAACCCTTCAAAATCTCCACCTAATGGTTTAGTTTCAAGATTGGCTTGCACTTTAAACTTTTCTCCGTTATTTGATTGTGTTATTTCAAATCCTGTAACCTTTAACTCATTAGGGCCAATGTTAATGAATTGTGGAGTTTTAAACCCTGAATCTACTTTTGCTTCTTTTGTACTAAACATATATATTTGTTTTTAATTGTTTCTAATTATAATTCGCCATATTCTACATAAACTTTTGGTTCATCTACTTCATCTTCTTTAGTGAACGCATTATCAGGAAATTCTGCAAAATCATCTCTTGTTAAGCTTCCTGGGTATGAATCATTAAGAATAATCAAATACGCATAGTCTGCTTTAACATCTGGTACTTTTAATAAGAATTCCCTACCATTGTATAATTCAACTCCATATTCCTTAATTATTCTGTCTGCGAATTTAGAATTTGAGAAACTATTATCTAAGTTAATTTTTGCATCATTCTGAGTTTCTACACCAGTTGTATTAGCAATAAATAATAATTCATTTAATGGACCATAACTAATCATTTTACCAGTTATTTGAGAATTACTATAATTTAATAATTCAGCAGCTTTTTGATTAATTTGCCATTTTTTAGTTTTACCATCAGAACTACCAATATATGTTAATACTGGTAAATCTGGATATTTGTCTACTTTTTCTTCTTTTTGTTTCTTAAAACTGAAATTTAATTCCATACTTTATTTTTTTAATTATTATTCTTCAAAAATTACAAATTCATTCTCAATATCTACATCACTTATTTCTGGATATAATTCTCCACATTCTTCCATTCCTGGCCAATTGTCAACTCCAGCAGCTTCTAGTTCCATTAATGTAGTTTCACTGCTTAATAAATCCATTATCCTTTTTAAAGGAACTTTTACATATCTATTCATATTATTATTTATTTTAAATATATTTTATCCCAATAAGTTTTAATAGATTTGTCTTCCATCTTTTCAGATATTAAAATACTTCCATCTAAATGGGGGCATCTTCCGCCACATACGACTTTGTATTCATTGTTATAACTTAAATAACCCTTACCATCCTCTCTATAAAAATGTCCAACTGCATCAACTCTTGAGGAATAAATAGATTTAACTTTACCAGTTAAATTAATGTCAATTGATTCTACTGAATCTCCATTTCTTGATTCTACTAATTTATCCTTAACATGAGCTAATAATATAACATAAGTTACTTTATCTAATGATATCAATTCAAGTAATTTATCGTACCAAGTAGTCATTGCTTCTCTTGAGTGTTTATATCCATATCCTTGACCTAAATCATGAACTGTTTCAAATTTTGGATCTGTATGATATATAACAGCACCAGTTTCAACTTCCCCAACTCTATTAAACTTCTTACCTTGAGGTTTATTCATATAATTATATGTACCAACAATTTCTGACCATTCATCAAGTTTTGTTACAGTATCTATAATTAAGAATTCACATACTTTTGTTTCAGAATTCTTAATTAAATTCAATACTTCATTAAATTCTGAAGCTTTATATATTTCTTGAACTCTACCTTCAATATAATCAGCACCACCTGGTTCTAATTCTAATATAAGATGATTTTTTAATTGAGCAACAATATTTGTCTTTCCCGCCTTGGGTACAGAATATATCATATGCACTCTTGGATTAACAAACTTTTGCTTTCTTTCTTCTGTTACTAATTCCATATTTTTATTTAAAATTTATATGACGGAGCGTAAAACCAACTCATTACGAAGTGTGGGTTGGATGTAAGCGACTCCTTTACACTCACATTTTGACATTTTGTTTGTTTTGTATAAATTGGCATAATTTTTGTAATATATAAACTATGTTTAAATCGTTCAAATACAGAATTTACCCAACCGAGCCACAAAAAGAGCTTATTGCCAAACATATTGGTAGTAGTCGTTTTGTGTTTAATCTTGCGTTGGAAACTAAAAACGCTGCATATATTGGTAACAAACATAACTACAGCCCTTTCGATTTAATTAAACAATTACCAGAACTTAAAAAAGAATGTCCTTGGCTAAAAGAAGTAAACTCACAAAGCTTACAACAATCTATACAAAATATGGATATTGCTTTTAAGAAATTCTTTAAAGGAGCTGGTTTTCCAAAATTTAAGTCTAAAAGAGATAGACAATCTTTTTCAATACCACAAAATGTAATAGTTGAAAATAATCTTTTGATAATACCAAAGTTTAAAGAGGGTATTAAAATATTTTTACATAAACCTACACAAGGTATTGTAAAAAGTGGAACTATCAGTGTAACACCTACAGGTAAATACTTCGTGTCAATACTTTGTGATACTAAAGAAGATATGCCAATTAAGGTTTCTATTAATGAAAACACCACAATAGGTATTGACCTTGGAATAAAAGACTTTGCCATTACCTCAGATGGAGAGGTATTTGATAATCCTAAATTTCTTCGTAAAGCACAAAGTAAATTAAAATATGTACAACGTAAATACTCAAAACACAAAGGCAAGCGAACTAAAAAGAAACTTGCCAAATTACATGAAGATGTAGTAAACAAACGCAAAGATTTTTTACACAAAGTTTCAACTAAATTAATTCGTGAGAACCAAACGATAGCCCTTGAAACTTTAGCGGTTAAAAATATGGTTAAAAACCACAATTTAGCACAAGCAATTAATGATGTAAGTTGGTCAACTTTTGTTTCTATGTTGGAATATAAAGCTGGTTGGTATGGTAAAAATATCCTACGAATAGGACAATTTGCACCATCTTCAAAAACTTGTTCAAACTGTGGGGCTATCAACAATGAACTACAACTAAAAGACCGTGAATGGACTTGTGGCAGTTGTTCTACTGTTTTAGACCGAGATGTTAATGCTGCTTGTAACATAAAATCATTTGCTTTAAAAAATATTTTGTCTGGGGAACACAGACTTAAAAGTCAAGACGAACTGCCTACATTAGTAGGAGTAATGACTCTTGAAGCCAAACCCATCGCCTTTGGCGTGGGTGGGTAGTTCACTCTTCTATTATTAAATTAAAATTATATATACTTTCTTCTATTAATTTGAACTGTTGTTCAACCCATAAGTCATAATCATCCCAATCATTTGTCATATGCTTCTAAATATTCGTTAAAATGTTTTTTACAAAACCAAACTTTTTCTCCATATAATTCTCCACTATATTTAACTTTATTTCTACATGGTGAAAAATAGCATCTATGTTCTGGAACATTTAATCCTAATATTTTTGAATTATTATCAAATTTATCTAATAATTCATCTTTTATATTTAAGATAGTAGCCCATTCTTCTGTTTCAAATTCTGTTAATGCATCAAAATTAATTGGTTTTTGTATTCCAGAAAGAATATATTTAAAATAATTTCTGTTTTGAGCTAATTTTTGCTTATTTGTCATATCCATACTTTTTACGTAAACTTTCAAATGCCTGATTTAACAATGCAAAATCTTTTTCTTCATAAATAACCCTTAATCCACGTAAACTAATTCCATTAATATTCAAATCTATTATTGAATCTAAATAGTATTGAATAACTGGTAATCTATGTTTGGCTAATTCTTCTGGATTATCAAACCAAGTATTATCTTTTAATTTTTTTACAAACTCTTGTCTATTCATGTTTTACATATATATCAGAATCATCCTCTTTCTTAAATAATTTTACAAATTTATGTACATCTGAAGATCCAACATCTTGCAATTTTTCTGGGAATTCTTTTTTAAATGTATCTACCTATTTATTATGACCAATTATTGATAATTCTTTAGTGTCATATAATTCCACTATAATCCAATTCCCATTATTATATTCTTTACTACATATTCCTGTTTCATATGGTTGATCGGAATCTGTTACTAATGCAGTATCAATTGTTACTCCATTAATTACATCATTTGCAACAACTCTATCTTTATAAGTTCCCATCATTTCTAATTATGTCGTTGTAAATCATAGTAATAATGTTATTTATTACACATTAATGATGTTTATACAATAGTTATGTGGCATTAGGCTTCGGTGTATTTATTTCACGCACCATTTCCATAATCTTTTCCATAACCTTTGGCACATACTTTTCACTACAAGTTGTTTCTAACCTAATTCCTGCACGTAATAATGGTGCTTCTACTGTAATTTTATATTTATTGTTCATAATTAATAACGCCACATAACAATTTATAAAAAATAATAGCAGGTTATGTGGTACTTGTTAGCTGCTACCGCTGTATTTAAGTTTGTAATTATTTCAAAGTGTCAGTTTCAAAGCTGCTACTATTCTTATAATAACGTTAGCGTTAATTGCTTTTAAACTTTGCGTACAATATTTCGTTGTAATGTCTATTACATTCGTACTGATACACAAATTCACTATTATTTTTACACCACATAACGAAATCTATTGCTTCTTTTTGTAGCAACATATCGCTAACACCAGATAAAAACAATTGCTTGTTGTATTCATCTATTGTGGTTTGTGCTTTTTTATAATCGTCTTCTGTTATCATAATTTTGTTTATTAAATTCGCAACTGTGTTTATCTGTAATCGTTATACGCAAGCTAAAGAACCGAGCAACGTTTCAACCCATGCGTTTGAATCGGCACATCTTTTGAGTTCTTCTTTGTGCGTTTTTGCACAGTCGGTGCATACTGGTTGGTTTGTTCTCCAATGCCAAGTATTGGTAGGTTGCTTGCAAAAGTAGCAGCGTTCGTACACACCTGTATTTTCGTACATATCTTTAGTCTCTTTTACTGTTGGTATCATGATATCAAAATTAACGGGCGGTAACAATGTATAAAAAACATAGCTGAGCCTGTGGTTAATATTAAGTTTCTATTTCAATTTTACATTTGTAAGTTATTGTTGTTCAGTATTTCAAAACGCTACGTTTCTTATACTCAACGTTATAGGGCATTATTGCATTGGTCTAACGCATTTCTCATATCCTCATCAGCAAGTTCTTTTAACTTATCAGCAATCATATATAAACCTTCTGGTCCATATTTATCTAACAATGCGTTAAAGTTAATTTCTTTATCAACGCACTCTAACAAAGTATATAGTGCATTGCTGTCTTGTTTCAATTTATCATCTTCGTAAATCATAATCTTTTGTATTTTAATTAATATTTGTGATGCAACGCACCATATACTCAGCCGTTATGCGCAATTATTCAGACGCTTCTTCCAAAAATGGATTGACATCTTCGCCAAGTTCTTTACTGCTATGCTTCATTAAAATTTTAACAATATCCCCCTTGTTGATTCTTTTCAGGTTGTTAAATTCAGTGTATATTTCTTGGAGTATTACCTGAAATTCAGCATTGCAGTTGCGTATTCCAAATAAAATTCCATCATTATAACTGCCCATAACAGCACCTAAATCGCTATTGGCGGTTTCTTCTGTATTCAAATTTTCGTGTTCCATTGTTACTTTATTTTCATGTTGATAAATTGCGTTTCAAATCGCCAACAGCGTTTAGCTGCGGCACGTCATGGGCAAGTGTAAGAAATCCCACGCTCACCTGTTTAAATTACTTGGTATCTGTGTATTTTACATCACCGTTTTCATCTATACTTCTTTCCACCCCATCCGAGTTCCTATCAACGATATTCCCCCACTCATCTTTTGATGTGTAAAAATCAGTATCTCTGCCGTAATATTCGGCTTCGGAAACAATGTTTCCCCATTCATCTTTTGGCATATTAAGCCCTCCTATTATAAACGCCAGCCCATAACACTAAATATAAAATATACGGGTATTGTGCGTGTTTGAACGGTATTACCTTTAATCAAGTGTTGTGTATCGGGATAGGATACCGCTTTTAATCCCGTACATTTCATATTTTTAACGTTATACGCTATACTAATTGACAATCGGATGTTCAATTACCTTATAACCCCAGTCAAGTAATATTTCTTTAACTACATACCATTCACCATTAAATTCCAGTGCATCAATCGTTGCTTGTGGTGCATCACTATGGAATATTACTTTTCTTTCGTTGATAGAATCATTGAAAGTACAGCGTATAACATCGTGTATAGCACATTGCTTTTCGTTCTTCGCATTTTCCATTTTTAATATATTTTAAAGTTTGTAATTCTATTAAAGTTTTGTGTAAGCAATGTGCTATACACGTATCCGTTAGGCGTAATGCTAAGAAAGCATCCACTTTAAAGCTTCTACTTTACCGTTGGCAATATTCATTCTATTTTGAACTTTGTCTCCATATTCAATACTTGCCATTTGGCTCATGTTACATAGTTCTTTGTTAAGTTTTTCAGCCAATAACTCTTGGTCTTTAATTTCAATCTTTATTTCTCTTTCTGTTTTCATAACAATTTGAATTAAAGCACATACGCCTAACAATATGTATAGTTAATGGCGGTTTTGTGCGTGGTTTAACATTTATTTTACCTTTTTATTTTTGTTTAGTTTGATAGTTTTGTGGTCTTAAATCCGCCACGACACCTTACATTCAACGTTACCACCCATTTAAAGAGGGCGGTGCAAGTCTATGTTTATTGTAATGTAATGGAAAAAAGTTATCGTTATATAAGCATATCCTTTCATAAAGGAACGCCTGTAATTTATTAACGATACTTCTTTGTATTTACCACGTTTTTCTTCATCCTGTACAGGTGTCCTACGTTTTATCTTATAATACCATAAATACCAATCTACGCTGCTTTGTGTTTTCTCGAAATAGAATAAACGGGTGGTAACAATAGATAAAATCCATTGCTTAAATTGTGTTAATTTATTGGTTTTCTGTTTCATATCAATATTATTTTTAGTTTGAAAATTTGTAATTCTAAATCGCAACGTATCTTATCTGAGCCGTTAGCGTTCATTTGCCAACGCACTCTTACGCACAATCGGAACTACTTTATACATAAAAGTTGCTCCACCTTGTTGCTGTATAAAATCATAACATTCTTGCTCTGTTCCTTCAAAGCATTCTTGTCCTTCGTCTGGTGTATAAACCAAATCTAATACTTGATGTGTTGCTTCCATTTTATTTAAGTTTTGCACCGCCCACGCTCAAAACGAAACGCTAACAAGCGGTATAGTTAATAAAGGCTGAATTAAGTTTTATTCTTTGATTGGTCGGTAGTGGTCAGCCTTTACTAAACCATACCGCCAGCCGTTATAAACAAGGCGTAAGCAACGCCCATTTTGTACCGTCTATAAGGTCAGTATATCGCCCGTAAATCAACACTTCTTTCTTTGCAAGTTGTTCAGGTGGTGGATAAATTAATATTTCATCACCGTAGTTGGGTTTATCTTCTGGGAAAAACGCCCAGTTTATAACAAGCGGTAATACGGCATTGCCTTCCGCTTCATTGATACTTTTTTCTGTGTTCATAGTTTTGTCCTCGTATTTAAGTTATTACTAATTTGATAAATCGGCAACGACCGCATACCGCCAGCCGTTAGCACCAATATTAAGGAAGTAACTCGCATTCATGAACTTCCCACCATTGATCATAATCAAATGGATATTCTTTTGCAGGAGGATATTCTTTGCATTCATTTTCCCACTCTTTTAGTTTTTCAGCCTTGTGAAATTCCATAGCCATTTCAGCACCTTTCTTTGTTTTGTGAATACTTATAGTAGTTGCTGCACTATCATGACAATCTGAATTATAAAGAAACTCATATACAAATTCTAGTTTTTCCATAATTAATTTTCTTTATCTAATTGATAATGCCAAAATAAATCACAAGATGTTCCTGTTAGCTTATTTATAAAAGGAGCTTCTATCCAAGATACAATAATAGATTTATTATTAACTCCTAATATAAATCTCTTACATATATCTCTTTTGGGACAGATTCCTCTATTCTTATGCTCTCCTGAACAAAGTGTAATATCTAACATAATTCACAATTTTAAAATTATATTCATACGTTTTTTCTTATTTAAGTTCCAATAAAATATAAATATATTCCAATCATTAATCTCTATTCTAATCTGAAATATCTTAAAGATTGCAAATATAATTATTCCGAAGCTAATTAATAATAATTTTATTAACATTATTTATTCTTTTTAAGTAGTTTCCAATATTTATATAATTCTAAGAATGTTTTGCGTTTGATTTCATCTTCAATTTCAGATTTTGTTAATTCTGTTACTTTTGAATTATTTTCTTCTATTTGTTTACTAATAACTTCTCCATGTAAATCTACAATATTTTGTATTTGATAGTGTAGTTTATGATGTAAGTCTAAACTAGAATTAATTTTTGAACTATATCTTATTTTCCCCATCCAATATTCATCTATTGTATAGCTTAAATTAATATAATCTGGTTTTTTTTCATTAGCTTGTTTAATTAATTCAATATATTCTTTATTTTTTAATAAAATACAATTTTTATTTTCCATTTTAATTAATTTTTGTAAGTTTATTTATTGCTACATAATATTCAGGCTTCATATCATCAGCTTTAGGTAATTCTTTAATAATTCCAGATTCTCCTAAAAACATTGTACCTAATATTTTATCAGCAGCACCTTCTCTGTTTTTAAGTATGCTAATAGCTCTAAATCTATCTCCAATTCCACCATCTCTCTTATTTATAAGATAGCCTCTAAAATTAGCAAGTTCATGTCTTTGTGGACTAAATATTGATACTACATAATTAGCAGCATCAGTTGTATCACTTGTTTCTTTAAAATCATCAAGAGTTGGCGTAACTGCATCTAGTTTCATTCTATCTGTTGAACCTATTCCTCTATTTAATTGTTGAACATTTACAAATGAAACTCCAAACATATCTCTTAAATCAATCTGATAAGACATATATTTATCAATATTCTCTTTCTTAGAAAAACCTCTTTCTCTTTTGATAATTCCTAAATGGTCTGATGCAACTACTACTAATTGTTTTTTATGTGGTTTATAATAATCAAATACTTCTTTTTCTCCATCATGAGCTTGTACTGTTTTAGTATAAGTCGTACCATTATCATTAATATACCTTAATACAGTATTCCTAATTCCAGTAGGATTTTCATTGCTAAATACTTCTATATATTCTGACATTTGTTCAAAATATTTAGCTAGAGTTTTAGTTTTTTCATAAATTTCTTTAGAAACTCTATTTTTACCTCTTGATAATATATAATTAGTATCTGCAATAATACCATAATCTAAATAAAGTTTTCTTGCGATAGCTCTAACTCCAAGAGCAGGTTTACTCATCTCTGCACTATATATAAAGATTTTGAGATTCATTGAGTCTTTATAATTCTTTATATAGTCTTCATAAGGAGTATATATGAAATTATTTATAACAAACATTGACTTTCCTGAACCCGTGCTACCACCACATAAATAAATATTTCCTGGTTGTAGTCCTGGTATATATTCTTGTAATCTTTCTAGTCCTAAATTTAAGCCATTATTCTCACCCTTAATACCAGATTCTATTTCTTGCAATCCTAGGTTAAATATCATCTGAAAAATCTTTTATATCGTTAGTTTCTAGTTCTCCAATATATCCTTGGAATTTAGTTTCATTCATAAGCGTTTCTATTCTAAGGTATTGTCTCATTTTAGGGTCATTTACCCAATGAGAATATTTTAAATCAATAACATCTTTTAAGTCTTGAACAGAATATTCTTTTAATCTTGCTGATATAAATTTTCTATTAGAAACCGATTTATTTGATACTCTTAACTTACCTGTTTTTTGTTTGAAGTAATTAATAACTTCAACAACATCATCAACTGTATATTCTGTATCATTTAAATAATCAATAATAGATAATTTTCTAATCTCAAAAGAATTATAATCAATCTTATCATCTATTATCTTTAAAATCATATTCCGTTCAAGAAACTTAGCCATTATAAATATATCTGATACTTTATTAAGTTCAGACAGATATTCATTATTTTTATTATGTATAGCTTTAAGTAAACAAATTAGAGATGGAGATAGTTTTAATTCTTGTAGATCTTTAATTGCTATTTCCATGTTTTAAATAGATTTAAGAACCACTCTAAAATAGGCATACTACCTGTTTCTATAACGCCATTATCATACCAATCACAATCTACGCATTCTTTTAACATAGTCATTCCAGATGTATCAATATGCTTACAGTCTTTCTTGTATTTGTATGAACATTTCATAATTGTCTTTTATAAATTAATATTCCAATCTCCAACAATAAAAACTTAAATTCTATTGCAAATCCTTCAAAGTTATTTATAACAATAGTTGGAAGTATATAAAAATCAATCCAACTCAATCTTGACCAACAACACCATGTTCTTATTTCCATATAATATAATTTTAATCCCACCAATAAACATAATACTTTTTAAGTATATCAAATAACCATTCTTTATTTCTATATTCACAATTATCTGCATTACAGTATTTAAATTTAGAATCTTCTGAATAGCTTCTTTTATCATAATTAGAAGTCTTCCAATAAAATCTATTATGTTCTCTCTTGAGTAATTCTAAACATATTCTTAATGGTTTATTGGTATTTTTATCTTGATTTTCAAAGTATTCTTTAGTAGAATATCTTTTATATACCTTTTTAAGTTTAACTTCTAATATATCATTTACATATGCAAAATCCCAATCTCTATCTTTCCAAATAACAGGTAAATAATAGATTAGATTTTTAATTCCAGTTATAAATATTTTAATTCTCCACATTTTCTTGAGCTAATAGTTTATCTGCTAATAAATAAGATTGTTCAACAATCCATTCATGTGGAAATTGTTCAATTTGAATTCCAGCATAACTTGCTAATATTCCTTGCATAACTGCACAAGCAGCATAGAATCTTTTGGACGTTTCTATGCTATTAATTATAACTTTATTCTTCATATTGATTATTTAAGTTTTGATTAATTTGTTTTTTATATTCAAAGAATTTTTCTTTTTCTACAGCATTCTCTAAAAATGATTTAGGTCTTTTTCTATATCCACATTTAGGACATATTAACCATACAGAATACCTACCTAATTTCTTTCTATCTTTAACTAGAGGTTCTATACAATCTGGACAATATTCTTTTGACATAACTTTATTTTTAGAATTATTTCAATAAGAGTAGTTAAACTCTCCTAATTGTATCATTTTTAACATATATTCATGTTTCCTATCTTCATCTTCAAAATTCTCAATTTTAGGAACCATTTTAACTGGTTTTTTCTTGATCATTTTGATAGATTGTTTTTTGAGATGTTTCATAATTATTTCTCTTTAATTTAACCATTTGATTTTATCTTTAAACAATCCATATTGACTATTTCTTAACCAATATACTTCTTGAGAATCTTTAATGTATAGATTGATAAAAATAACATTATTATCTCCAAATAGTCTTCCTATTCGACCCAGTTTTTGAATAGACTCTCTTTTACTTGATGTATAGGAAGCATTTATAGCTACTTTAAGCTGTGGAATATCTATTCCTTCATTAAATGCTTTTACAGTGCTTAAAATACGTTTCTTAGTATGTTTATCTTTAAATCTTTTTAATGCTAATTCCCTATCTTTATCTTTCATCCCAGAATGGATTACTTCTGTTTCTGATTTAAAGTTTTCATAGATATAATCAGCAAATTCCTGAGTTTGAGAAAATACAATAGTTTGTTCTTTATTAAGTTTAGAATCTTTCAAGAACCATAATGTTTTGTCTTTTTTAGCTTGAGCATTATATATTAGCTTCTTTCTATAACCTATTAATCTATTGTAAGATATTGCTAATAAGTATAATTCCTTATTATCTTTAGTCTTTTTATATTGACTTATATACTTTGAAGATAAATTAAACATATTCTTTTCTACATACTCTAAGTCTAATTTCTCAATTTCAGAAACATCTCTAAAGATTTTATTAAGATTATATTCAATATGATTATAGACTTCTCTTTCTTCTATTGTAAATTCTAAAGCTATATTGTAGATAGTATAATTGGAAATCCAATTATTTTCTAAAGCTTCTTCAAAAGTAACTGTCATTAATATAGGAGCAACTTCAAGTATAACTTTATGCTTATTATCATTCCTAATCATAGTTGCTGATAATGCTATAATCTTATTAAATTTAGCATTCTTCCAAGATAGACTAAACCAATCTGCTGAAGCTGTTGAATGAGCTTCATCTATAATTAATAAATCACAATTTATCTCTTTATTTACAGCAGTATTAACTACATAAACTATATAATTCTTAACTTTCCATGATTTAAGAGATAGCTGCCATTGCTTTTGAAGCTCTTTTGTGGGGACTATAACTATAATAGATTCTGCTCTACATTGTATAGCTGCTTTAATAGAACACGTGGTTTTCCCCCATGAGGTGATTGCAGTTAATGTTCCATAATAATTATTCTTAATCCACAAGTCTATAAACTTTTGTTGAGATTCATCTCTTGAAATCATAATTTATTTTATTTGTTTTACAACATAGTAATATAGGGCAAATCAATGCCCTATATCCAATCATCTAACCCCAAACCTCACTAATCTATGAAAAAATCTTAAATAATTCTTTCAATTTATCCAAATTATCATTTGCAACTTGTAAATCTTCTGCTGCAATATCTCTAACTTCCCAAGCTTTCTTAACTCCACCCAAATAAGTATCTACATGTTTTGTTAAAGTAATTTGAGCTTTAACAACATCTTCTTCTGCTTGGTTTAATTCAATAGTTTTTTCAATAATTTGAGCTTCTTGGGCTTTAATTTGAGCTTCAACTTTAGATGCTAAAATAGCACCATATTGTTCAGCTTGTTTTTTAACATCACCTTCTTCTTTTGCGTTTTTTACGACCAATTCTACATACTTTGACATAATTTTTGAATTTTAATTGTTTATATTAGATTTATTTTAGCAAATTCAATTGTTTTTTTAACAGATTTTTTGTTTATCATTTGAAATGGAACAACTTTATGAACATTTAATTCTTTATTAATTATTGGTTGAGTTTGATTAACAAAGTTGAATATATTAATCTCTATTAAATCAGAATCAGATTCATTAAAATGTTCTTTCTGTTTATATTCATAATATTCTTCTTCAGCTTCATCACATCTACAGCCTTCACACAAAGAATGACCATGTTGAAAAATAAATTCATCAGAATGATTCTCTGTGCATAATTTACAAATTCCATTTTGTTCATCAATACTTGTTTGCATAATAAAATCTTCAAGTTGAGCATCATAAGCTTCTTTTGTTGATGGTTTAAAATAAATTAAATAATCAGAAAATCCATTTTTTTGACTTCCAGCATCATCTAATTCTAAAGTAATATCTTTTCCTTCTAACTTTTTAACTTTATAAACTTTACCTTTAGTAAATTGATTTGAATATCCTTTAATACATTCAACATATTTAGGATATTCATACTTAGATTTGTTTATTAAAGTTGTAGCAAATCCTTCAGCTTCTTGTTTAGTTGCAAACCATTTAATCTTTCCTATATTTTCCCATTTAATGTCATTTTCTGTTCCATTTTTATATCTTATTCCTCCATTATCAAATCTATTCTTTTTAAATTCAGATATTTCTTGATATTCGCCTTTTTTGTATTTATTAAATCCAACATTATCTTCTAAAAATACAACATAACTTCCAACGCTCCATTTTTCAATAGATTTAGTTGATATCTTATTAGAATGACTAAATGGTAAATATTGTTGAATTTCTTCCAATGAACATTCTATAGCTTCACTAAAATGATTTGTTATTCTTCCTTCTAAAGTATCAAGTCTATATTTTCCATTATCAATATATCCTGTATTTGTACAAAAACATCCAGTATCATCTATGCCATTAAATCTAACAATATATGAATTATCTGATCCAATATTTTTATACCATCTACCAACTTTAAACTTAGAATCATCTTTGACTTCTTCTTTCAAAACATATTCCTTAAATTGATTAAATGTTATTTCTGTATATTTTTTATGACCATCTTGTTCAATGGCACAATGATATCCAATAGTTGTATTTGGCCCATTACAGCAATATCCATCATTTGTATTAATTGAAAGTTCCCCACCAGTTCTCCATTCACCTAAAGCTTTTTTACTTTCTTTAGTTACTCTTATTTTATAATATTCTGGCAATACAAACTCTTTCATAGAATCTGAAAATGCTTGAGCTTCTTTTAATGAAGTAAATGGTTTAGATTGTAAGTTATCACTTAATACATAGTGATAATCATTTTTATTAAGTTTAGACCATTGACCGTTGCTTTTAGACTTAAATATGTCTCCTTTTTTAGAACCATCTATTCCTTGACAACCATCTACTAAAGCTACTCTCCAATATTTATCTTGATCATTCATATTAAAATCTTTTAATGCTGTTTCTTTATCAATGAATTCATTTGCTTTTATACAAGCTTTAAGCCAATGTTTTTCTTCAGGAGTTGCTAATCTTAATTTCCATCCTCCCCAGTCAAATGACTTTGTTAAATCATCTTTATAATATAAGGAAGTTCTTTTTTGTATGCAAATATATTCATAATAACCACCTTTATTATAATTTTTAAATACATAATCATTATCTGATTTATCTCCTCCAATTGCATAATAAACTTCTCCTTCAACTAAATCCTCAGCAGTTAATTGTTTATCAATATATTTAGCAATAAATTCTTCTTCTGTAATTGTTTTTAATTCTTTATATTTACCACTTTTACAATTAGAAAAATCTTCTAATATACCTAAATTGTTATCTCTAGGGCAATTGTTCATCAATGATGTATATTGAGTTAATCTTTCTCTATATCTACCATCATTACTTGTAGTCTCGTAATTATCATATAACCAATCTAATATCCTAATTAGATTATCTTTTGTTTTAATTTCTACATTCATAGTTTTAGTGTTTTATAAATTTGATTAGCTCTTTTTCTATAAGTCTTAGTATATTTCCATCTTTTATGAATGTTATATACTCCTGCATTATGGCAATGTGCCACTGTATCTATATTATATGATGGATTATATCTATCATTTAATATAAAGAACATCTCAATAGATTTATTTTCATCAAATCTATCTTTATAAGAGAATTTCTTATTGGAGATTCTATTTACTTCGTTTACATATATTTTACGCAATTGTAATATTCCTACTGCATCTTCTTTAATATTAACTAGTTTAGAATCTCCTTCACCACTCTCTATTTTGATTATTGTTTGTAATACTTCATATTTATATGTATATGCATGACATATTATATTTAATGAAGATATTTCAAATACTATTCTCCATTGACTACTGATATCAGGAGCATATAACTTCACTGATAACATGATCAATAAAAATGTAATTATTTTTTTCATATTTTGTTTTTAAAATTAATACTAAAAATAGACTGTCAATTTTATGACTTATTATTTGACAGCCTATTGTACTAAACTAACTACTAACTTAAACTACTACTAGTAAAGAATAATGGACTCGAACCATTGGCCTACAATTTAGAAAATTGTTGCTCTATCCAACTGAGCTAATTCTTCTGCAAAAATAATAAAATATTTTAAAAGAGAGATAGTATAGCCTAACTATCTCTCTTAATTGTGAAATTTAAACTTGTAAACTGTGCTGGTTTATACTTTATTTATTTTTCACTCATTAGTCAATTGACTAATTTCTTATTTACCTGATTTTTCAAATTCAGATTCTGTATTAGCAAATACATTTTCTGTACTTGTTTCAGTAGTAACAGCTCCAGAAACATTAAGAACTTTTGCATCATTTGATTTAGATGCTTGCATGATATCCATTACAGATGCTTTTGCAATTACTTGAGTATTAAATTGACGACCATACTCCTTACTTTCTTCGATTTCTGTGAACTTGAATACATAAGTACTTCCAATTTCAATGTTGTGATTAATGGCTACGCTGCCTGCTAATACCATACATTTGTTTGGAATTGTTCCACTTAATGGAGACAAGAATACATTTTGATTACCGTTTTTGTCAACTTCATGACCTGCTTTCCTAAACTCACTTACTGAGCATAATGCAACTGTTTGTAACATAACTTTAATTGTTTAATTGTTTAATTAATTAATTGTATTTGATATAACTATATCCATTTAAAAAAGAACCAGGATTTATCAGGTGAGATATATTGTTCTTTGACTTATTCCGATTTATGTAGTTAAAATATTAGAAACCCTGGCTCTTATGTTATTAAGTGTTTTGTAAAAAATATTCGATATCTTTTTCTATTGGTAATAAAAACTCATCTTCTTCTTCTTGAATATCAAGATAAGCACTAAATTTTGCAGCTTCTTCTGGATCATATGTATCAACATCAAAAGCTTGAGATAATACTGATATCATAGTTTTAAAGTTTAAATGATTTCAAATCCAATAAGTTCACAATTGATATCATGAGCATATTTATTTAATTGGAATTCAAGTTTATCATTATCTGATAATTTCTTCCAATTGTTATAAATATTCCACTCACTGTAAGCAGCACCATTTCTTGGTTTCTTTGGCCTGGTTAATGCCATCTCAATAAATGAATTATCCATTTGAACACTTCTTGTTGCTGATTTATATTCAGGAGCTTGAAATATTCTTGATGGAACAATTAATACGAATTCTTCATCATCTTTGAATGCATTTTTAACTTTAATTCCTGCTGTAGAATAGTTTCCTCTATTCTTGAGGTACTCACCAATTTCCTTGAAATTAGCTTGTAATTTTGAATCTTTATCTATCATTGTTTGTTAATTATAATAAATTAAATCAATTTATAAATGTTTTTCAATCCATTTGTTTAATCCCATTTTATCTATATAAAAATAAGAAGTTTTAGATTCATTTATAGCTAATTTTATAATATTTTCAACTTCTCCTCTACTATACATTCTTTCTTCAGGAATAACAATATCGGGAAGTTCAATAACTTTAGAACCATGTGGTGAATAAAAATAATAATCAAATTTATTATTTACCAGTCCATAATAACCATCAATAGAATCTCCTTCAAAATTAAATGTATCAACTCCTTGATCTTTCCACCATTGAATGACTTTTTTGCCATGTTCGGCATTAAGAACTTTTATTACGGTATTATTTAAATTAGTAGTCATAATTGCGAAATTAATTAAGTTAAAATTTGTTGTTAAATATACATGAATAATCCGTAGATGTTATAAAGGTATTTAAAAAATTGTTAATATCAATTTTTTAAATAAAAACTCTAGTGTTAGTTATTACTTCTTTGAAATTGAGATGGTCTTTAATTACTATCATTGGCAACAGCATTAACATCAATAATAATAAAAATAATAGCTAGGACTCTACCAGTTATTGTCGAATAAAACCATATGGGATTAAATGTAATAAAATAACCCACAGTCCAAATAATAAAAAGTCCAAAAATAAAAGTAATTAAACCAAAAATAAAATCTTTATTCATAATTTCTAGGTGTTTTTTGTTAGTCTATTTGTCATTACATCTCAACAGTCTTCATCTGTTGGATCAGTCAATTCAGCAGGATGAACCCGACTAAACATACCATTAGGAGTCATTGAAACAACTCTTACTTTGGATGTATTTCTAAATTCTTTATCAAGCCAGACAATATCTCCGGGTATGATATTTTCTTTATTGTGGTTCATAATAATTGATTTTAACTGTTAATATTATGTTTAGTAAAAAATACATGTCCACTATCGACAGTTCCACTACCATATTTTAATAAAAGATATTTTCTTCTTTTACTTTTGTTTTTTGGCATGCCTTTATCTACTATTATTATCATCATAATTTTAATTGTTAATATTAAATAAGTGAAATTGGTAGCTGTTTTCTGTCAGTTTTATTTAAGCCAATCAGACATGAGGTTTAGCACTACCAATATTCACTTATTATTATCAAATAGTTTGTAATACTGTAGCCTCATATTTCTATGGATTTCATCCCCATCTACAGATACCACCATCCCTACTATTACAAACTTTAATTACTGGTTTGATAATGTTTTTAAAAACAATTCTCCAACCACAATGCTAAAGTGGTATATAAATTAAAGGAATACAATCTCCCTTGAGCAAAGACCATTACTGGTTTCTTCGTGTCCAACGAATTGGATTCACCACATGATTATCCTTCTTATCTATACCTTACCCCAGACAACATCCCTTAGCGAAGGATTATAACTATAGTCCATTTTACTTTGTGAGTGCTGATACTATACTTCCCTGAATTTGTTACTGTCTGTCTTTCAGTAGAGAATTGCTATTTTAGTTCAATAATTCTTTTGCTTTATTTATATTACCTTTTGGTACAGGCAATACTTTATTATTAGGAATAGTAATTTCACATTGATTTTTATCCATTATGCTAATTTCACTTAAACACCAATAAATAAAAGAAGTTTGATAATCATATATTGGGTATGTTTCATAGTTATTTCGCCATGTATTTGTATTAATGTAATACCCACATTTCCAGCATTGATCTGGAGAAGATTCATTAATAGCTTGAATAGCTTTATCTGAAGTTAAATAATTAATAGAGTTTAATCTATTTAATAGCATACTGAATACTTCAGATTTATGATTTATAATATAACCATCTGCTTGTAAACATTTACATAAGTCTTCAATTATATTATCACTTCTTTTATACCAATTTTTAGCATAAAGAGTTATATGTTTTAGGTCAAATTTGTTCATATTAATTAATTTTAGTTATTAATAGTGGCCAATGTGGAATCGAACCCTCACTCCTATTATTTCAGAGTTAACCGTTTTGGCCTTGAATGGTTTTGAAATAGGATAACCATAAACCTATATTGTAAAGCATGTTCATCTTATTGAATTAATATTGAAATAACAGCTAATGCTATAAATAACATTGTAGCCATTATACTAGGTAGATACTTTTTCATAGTTGTAGAATTAAGTGTTAATTAGAATAAATTAATTAATACAAGATTTACTAATCTAATGTGTTCAAAGTTTCAAAACACTATTTCAAGTGTTCACTCGTATTAATTAATAGATTAAACTTTTATAAGGTTGCGCCTTAAACTTATTGTATTTACTACTCCTGCTTTAACAGTTTAATAGTAGTAATGTTCCTGCAATTGGATAAAAGTTTAATCAAAGAGTTTCTCAAATAGTTTAATGAATAAACGAACTATTAGTATTAAAATCATAATTGGTATTCCAACTGGCCACATTATTGACAATGCTGCAAATAATGCGAAATCTTCATAGTCTATAAATTTATCTATCAAATATAACAATATAGTTGTTATAAAGCAATATCCAATAATGGATAATAAAGTGATTAATAATGTCATAGTTTTTGTTGTCAAGTTTTTGTTGTCAAGTTTTCATTGCCAATCTTCTTATTGTCACTTCAGCTTCTGCATTTTCATCACATGAGCTTCCATTAAACAACATTTGTCCAGTTCTTTTGTTGATTAATCCCCTCCAAATGTATTTCTTGGATTTGAGTTTTTTACTCCACCAAACTTTTTTATAGACCGTAACAATTACGTGATCATTTGCTATTATTTCTACTGTTGGTTCCATAAGTTAGTTTTAATATTGTTTAGCGTTTTCTTTATATTTATATGTTATTCAAAATCATCGCCATAATAATATTCTGCATTTACTTCATATTTTTCATTAATTATTTTACCAAATTTAATTTTTTCTATTTTTATTATTGATATTTTATGTGCGTGTTTGAATAATGTTCCATTTGTTAAATCAAATTTTTTCTCAGCACTTCCTACCTAAGTTTTATCAAGCATATTTTTAATTTCAAAAATTTCTTTTTCTTCCTCTTCTTCTTCTTCTTCTTCTTCTATTTTTACTACTATTATCATTATTATAACAGTGCATATTATTGCTATAATTATTGTTTCCATAATTTTTAGTTTTTCCATAGTTGTTGTAGTTTTAGTTATGTCAATATTACACCATAGGTAATCTTCCAGTCTTTACTATTATTTATTTTTATGGTTTTAACTGGAATTATTTTTCCATCTCTTATTACAAAAGTTGGTTTATCTAATTGTAAAGAAAGTTTTGTTTCTTCAAATGCTCCTTTGCCAACATATCCTTTGAATTCATGAGTAATAACACCCTTACATTTTTTTACAATTTGTAAATAAGGATTCAATGAACCTAATTCACCAATATCTTTATTTGGGCATATCATTGGAAAATTAAATGATTTAATTGTTTCAGTTAATTCTTTTTCTAATTTAGTATTATATATTTGCATAGAATGAGCAAAATAATATTTATTCTTAAATTTATTTTTCATAACAAATATGATTAAGTTTAGCAATTTATTTGCATTTTACACCTAAAACTTTAATATGAATGTTTTCCACGCCCATTAGGCGAAACATACAAGGATACTTAGTTCTCCATTGAACAAATATTAAAGAAACTGGTGTTCTCAATGGCTTGAAAAGTTATTAAGTTTTTTAATTAAACTAAACAGTATATTAATGGATTAATGTACCTATTTTATCTATAAGATACGCAATTACTCCAAGAATTCCTAAGAAAAGTAAATTATATGGTACCAATGTAGATTCAATCTTTTGATTAACAATGGTTTTCATGACTTTATTAAAATACATATCTATACTTATAGCAATAAGTACAAGACTAAGTCCAAATAGAATGTTTATCATAATAACAAATTTTAAGTTAATAAATCAAGAAACAGACTCCCATCAATAGCTAATTATTCCTGCCATAGTTTGACTAGCTTGCTGTTATTAACACGGTGGTGAGAGTCTGTTGTGTTTTAAGAGAGATCTATTTTTAATTATAAATTTCTCTCCAAGTTTTTCGAATAATTGATCCATTGTATATTCAGGAATTGATTCTTTCTTAGTATCAATATCTTTGGCATATTGCCAACTTAGAGTAGATGTAGTCTTTTCTGCTTCTCCTGCACGTTTGTTTCTTTTAAAAACAGAAACACTTCGTTTATTTCCCTGTTCAACTTGTCTCTCAATCATTTTATCAATAATTTCTTGAGGGAATCCTTTAATTTGATTTGTTGTTTCCATAGTATTTTATCGTTTGTTTAAATGTTTAGCTAAGAAAATAGTTTCCTCCCCGTTGATATTATCTCAGGTTTGGAAACTTACTCAAATAAGTTTTGGATTAATGAATTAAATGATAAACCAATATCCCCAGTACAATTAATAATGTTGTCATAGATACATGTTTTTATTTATTAGGTTCTTTAAACAATTCAATATACTCCGCAATAATTATAGCTATTGTAAGTATTGCCCACATTATAGGCCAAAGTATAGCTGCAAAATTTGGGTGATCTAAATGCCCTTGGTTGTTTAATATTCTAAATGGTCTAACTGAAATAAAGGCTATTAATAGATATATTACAATTAAACTAATGATTAAAGCTGTTTTCATAATTTTAAATTTTAGTTTATACTATATTTAATTGTTTTAATATTTGATTATTAATTAGTGGGGATAACAGGACTCGAACCTGCAAGACTTCAAACAATACCAACCTATCTAAGTCCACTAGTTTAGGTTAAACTATACTTTTCCAATTAAGCAAATATCCCCGTAAAGACACTTTCCTAAAATTTGATTGTGTGGCTCTATTGGTGTCTGCTATCCGTTACCATTGATTTAAACTATCAGGGGCAGATATGGTACCTCATGCATAACCAAATAAACTCTGAGTGTCATATCAATATTTAGTGTGTTTTTCAAGGTTACTTCACAATAGAGATTAACCCTTATCTTAATCTATTGTATAAAAGTTCTCCTTATATTGATAGAGTTAAAAATCAAGTTCCTATTTATAAATACTGTTGATATATTCACTTATGAAAGCACAATCTGATTTACTCAAAATACAGGAATACAGTTGATTTTTATTTTAAATAAATCCCAAAACTCTTAGTTAGTCGACTAATGATTTAGTTATGATTATTCAATAAGGTTGTAATTTAAATGGTTGAAATAATGGGGATAAGTAGGGAATGATGATAAAACGTTGATAATCAGTTAATTACCATGTTAAATTAGTTATATCTACAACTAATTTTGTTAATTCAATTGGTCCACTAATTTCAATGCATGTTGTTATACATCTTCCATTATTAAATAGCTCTAATGCTTCTTTATTATTTGATATTTTACACATATATAATGTAGTTCCTTTTATTTCTAATATTACAAATAATCCCTTATCCCAATTAAATGATGGATGATTAGGATTATAATAAATGACATTGCCTGGTTTCATAATTGTATGTTTAAGTTATATATTAATAATAGTTGTATATATAAGATTGAAGAATATTGATGATTAGTTAGGGAGTGGGATAGACTAACTCCATCAATCAATCAACTCCCCTAACCCACTAATATCAACACTTCAGCATTAACCAAATGGTTAAACTAAATGGTTAATTACTTATAAATTTAACCTCATTACCAGCTTTCTTAAGAGCTGAAATTAAATTACCCATACCCTCATCACTCATAGTACAGTCATATTTATAACCATCTTCAGAGTATTGAATTAAGTGCCAATATAAATAAGCACCAATTGTAGAGCTACGTTGCTCTTTATATTTAGTAATAGTAATCATAATCAACTAATTAAAAATGACACAATAAAAGCCCCTACAAATACTATACTTGCAAGAATAAAAGGTAAATGTTTTTTCATACATATATAATAATAGGTGTAATTAATAAAAGTAATTATAGTGCTTTATTAACCTCAACCAACAGAATGGGGATTTCTCCTTACACTGCATAGGATATGATATGGCTTTATTACACTATAATTACAAATAAATAAACTTCTCACAAGGTTGCGCCTTGACAACAGGAACACCATTTGCCTGCTATTAGCTTTAGTGCCCAATCATTAGCATTTTTTATAGTTACCTGCAATTGGATGAGAGTTTATATCTTAAATGTCTTGTTGAATGGTTTTGCTTAGATGCATAGGATAAACATTAACCTATATATAATTACTAACCTAGTTAGCATCATAATTCACCCTGTCTTCAATAGAGCCAAGTGAACCATCTTGTAGAAGATATAACATAAAATGATACCTATTATATATAGGTGTAAAAATAAACTCTCACAAGGTTGCGCCTTATTATATATTACTTCATCAGATGCTTTCAACTTAATTACTTACACGATTGTAATACCAAGTTATGATACCTGCAATTGGATGAGAGTTTTAGGTTAATTAATTAAGATTTACAAGGAGTACCAAATAATATTTTATTTGTCAGATCTTGTATTGGTAAAGGTTCAGTTACATCATGTAAGCAACATGTTGGTATCATTCTTTCAACATTGTCTGAACAAGTACATATTACTATACCTGGATCATTTGTCCATTCTTTAAATGTTGCTGTATAAGATTCAAATTGATTCCATCCTCCTTTTGGGGGACTTACAACAAAACCGTTATATCTAAATTTTTCTACTTTCATAATATATAGTTTTAGTTGGTTTTAATTAAAAATAAATAGCTAACAGTATTTTTATATTCTCATCTTTGTCTCCTTTATAAATAAGGTTAGATTGGCTCACTTGATATAGGGTTATTTCTACTGTCCTGTAATTGGATGAGAGTTTATTAAGTGTAAAAAACAGACTCCTCTCAAGAGCTAATTATTCCTGCCATAGTTTAACTAGCTTGGTTATTATCACCGGGGAGATAAGAGCCTGTTAAGTCTTAAAACTAATCCAAGTATCATTCACTAACATGTAGTCTTGCTTGGATTATTGTATGCAAATAGTAGAGACTATAAAGTCCCTACTACGTTTTCTTCAGATGGATTATGAAGACACCAAAGGATTTCTCCTGTATCTTCCAATATTAATTGGACGAATTCAGCAGGCTTTGATGAATCATAATTCTTACTTACTGCTGCAACTGTTGTCCCATTAGCAGTGACAAACAATTTATCATTCTTGGGGTTTTTAACAATTAGCAGTGAATCTGCGTTATGCTCTTGTTTAAAAGCATTAACTGAAAGTGATTTTCCGAATTTCATATGTAGAAAGTTTAAAAGTTAGTTACTAGTTTACAAATACCAACCCGGTATCTGCCCAAATTTCTGAGGGGTGGGGAGGGTTATTGGTAGTAACCTAATAAACACATAGTTATAGATGAAAAAAATATTTTTATAAAAAATATTTAAACACACTTAACAATAATAAAGTGTAACAATTGCAACACTCTAAAAAATATATAAAAAAAATTTGGAAAATTAAAAACTATGATTTATATTTGCATCGTCTTAGTACAAACTTCAATCCCCTATAAATAATGGAAGATTGTTGGATCAGGTACTTTAAGTGTGTCTAAGATATTTCTTACGCACACTCAAAAATCAAATGCTAAAACGGAGGTGACATTTGTTTTTGGTGGTGAAAACCATTTTTTGTTTGGGCTGACAAACAAGACTGGAAGGAGATAGTCTTTCATGATCTGTTTAATTAATAAGTTAATTAACAACTGAACAGGATACTAAAAAAGCATTAAAGCAGTAATTTACTTAAATATCACGGAAGCTATGTGCATTCCAATTAATTATTATGTATAAACTAGAAATTAACAAAGATAATAGATATGTAGATTCATATTATTTTAAAGTAAAAAATGAGTTTAATCAATTCTTACACTTTTTTATATATAATGTAGATTGGTCTGAATTTAATATAGATGCAACTTACTCAGTCCAGTTTTATATAACAACAAAAAGAAAACAGGGTTATCAATATTTAAAACAAACTGGTAAGGATGGATTAAAGTCTTTACTGTGGGCAAAAGAATGTATTAAATATTTTATCAATAATAAACTTAAAGGTAAAGATAAAATTATTATTTATGCAGATAATAATAAAAGATTAAAAGCATATCAATGGGGACTGAAAGATTTAGGATTTACTGAATCTTATATAAAGGGATCAAAATGTTTAATCTATTACAATAAAAAATAATTGTTTAAATATAACAAAAACCTTATTAAATAAATAAGTTACTTGCTTCTAAAGCATAAATGGTGATGCACTGGATTTGTACTCCAGAGAACAGAGTTCGATTCTTTGTAGAAGCTCAAAATAAACTAGCAATTTTTGCTAACTATGTTTAATTGTTTCATTTAAAATTTTACCATCTATTCTTAATTGAGTAGATGGTTTTTTTATTTTGTATAACATATAAAATAATTTGTTATTTTGTATTATAATATATGAAAAATACCTATATTTGCATCGAATATAATACAATTGAATTATGGATGAAGTAAAACTTAACTTTAATAAGGAAACAACTAATACCTGGATTGATTTTAAAGAATGGAATTTTCTGATGGCATTTAAACATTATAAAGAATGTATGGCATGGACATTTGGTTTTGCAAGAAAAATAAGTAATGAAGATAAAATTATATTTAATGATTCGTATAGAAAACAATATAGTGAGAATGCTAAAATATTAGAAATTTAAATTATGAAGAAAAAATATCCACTTCAAGAAGAAAGTACATTAAAAAAACAAAAATTATTTTATGAAAATGAAATTAAAAAATATTTAAATTACTTAAATAACTTAACTATTGAACAGTATTGTATTAAAAAAAAGAATATAGACTTATTTAATGAAATTTTAAAACAACAATTATGAAACTAGAAATTGACGAAACAAACAAAACAATTAAAGTTAAAGAATTAACTAATCTTAAAGAACTGTATGATTATTTGAATGATCATAATTATAAGTTAAAAGAATGGAGTATTACAAATAATGTAGAATGGTATTATTATCCATATTATCCAGTAGAAGCTCCTATTATTACTTATACAACTGCATCTTCATTAATTAGCTTATAGTATAAAAATGAATAAACAAAGAGTAGATATAGAGTTTGATGTAGTAGATCTAGAGTGGGCTAAAAAACAAGCTGCTCTAAAAGGTATGAGCAGAAGAAAGTTCTTAGCTATGTGTGTAACTAAAGAAAGAATGTTTGAGAATTATCAAAACATAATAAAGAAAACAAAGTTATAATTTTGCTGAAAAATAATGAGTTATGGATATACCAGAAGGATTTATAAAGTTGATAGATTATGAAGAAAAATATGGTGACAAATTATTAATAATGTTTCCAGGTCAAAAATATAGGAAAAATAATATCATTTGGGATTCCAGAAGAGATAAATTTTTTGAAATAGAGTCAGTTCAAATTGATTCAATGACTGGATATAGAATTCCTAATTTAATAGAAAATTGATGAGTTATGATAGAAGATAAAAGATTAAGAAATTTCTTTGGGGAGTTATTAATATCCAGATCTAAAATCACTTCTGAATATTGTATTCAAAAGGATAATCCAGTTTTACAAGAAGATTATTTTGATGAGTTAATGAATAAAGAAATTAATGCTGGATTATTAAAGGAATTTAATAAACAAGCAGATAAACCAATTAAAGAAAATGATGGTGATTATTTTAGATTTAGAAAAGAATTATTTATTTTTAATCCAAAGTATTTTAAAGAAGTTGTTGAAACATGCATTAGACTAATGCCACAGGAAGTAATTAATAAAATTAGAAGTGATGAATAAATTCATATGCGATGGATGTTCTAAAGAATATCCAATAAAAGAAGCTGTAGATGTTAATACACCTAATTTAGCTGGGATTGTTATGTGTAAGAGTTGCACAAAGAATACTGATGATGATACATTTACAGAATATGCTAAAAAATACTCAAACAATGTATTTAAATTATGTACTGAATGTGGAGAGTACTATAGTACTGACAGTATGCATATTAGAATAGCAAATTATAGTGGAGATGGACTTACTAAACTAATAGATTTAGATGAAGAAGACATTGCTTACTTTAAAAATAAGTACTTTCCACAATTACAAAATGAGATGAATGACAAAATTAATAAATTGAGAGAGACTTATACTGCCAAAATAACAGATAAACAACTTGGTACTTAATTTGAATAGAAATAATATTGTTAAACTTTAAAAATTAGAAATATGGAAAATAAAAGTATTTACACATTGTTTGGTGGGCTTAGGTATTATGACAATATAGTAGGAAATGGTTATATTTGGGATGGACATACTAGGGTTGTTAGTTTCTCAACAAACTTTCTACCAACCTACAATCCAGAAACTCATGATTTAGTTGAGAAAAAAGATGCTAAGATTAATAGATTAAAGAGTGAGATTGAAGTATTGAGATTAGTAAATATTGAATATGAAGATAAGATTAAGTATTATAACAAAGCATTAGCGGAACAGTTAAAAAAACTAGATGATAAAAAACAGGAACTAAAACAACTAGAAGAATAATTAACTAAATAAGTTAAATTACTAAAGCCCCTTTGAACTTAATCATTGGGGCTTTTTTATTAACAATTAAAAATGAAAGTATGACAATGCAAATATAGTTAATAGATTCTAATTTACAAAATGTTTTACAACATATAAATAAATGTTAAGATTAATTTGGATTGTATAACAATAATACCATATCTTTGTTGAATAAATATTTAAAACAATAAAAGCATGATTGGGAATAAAAAACTAAAACAACAGATTGCTTCATTGGAAGAAGAAAACAAAGCACTTAAAACTATAGTAAAGTATATTTCAGAAGATTCAATATATAAAAAAGAATTAGATGTTATGTTGAAAGAGATTTATGATAGAAAAAGATGGAGTAGTATGATAACTCAATCACATTTAGAATTTTTATTAAAAGATAAGCAAATAGTATCAATTGTTAAAAATTTAATCAATAAAGCAAATATTTAAAATAACAAGTATGAATATTGAATTATCAAAAGAACTATTAAATAAGTTCAAAACAAAGATGTACCAATTACTTGGTGAAAATAGTGAAGATTTAGTATTATGTAATGAAATAAATAAATTTATTAAAAACGTTGAATCAAATAATCTATCAATAGATGTACCAAAATCTCATTTATACATTGGTAATATTTCATATGCTGGAGAATTATTAACATTTAAATATGAAGATTTAGAAGAATTTTTAGGAAATAAATACAATAAAAAACATAATTTAAAACAGTAGAAAATGATTAAAAAAGTTAAAGATTTAAGTAAAGTAACATTAAACAAAGAAGATGTTCTCATTGAAGCAATGGTTAAGGTTAAGAAATCATCTGGACTTGACCTAAGTGCTATGGATGATAAATCTAAGAAAGAATATACTGAAAAAACTCAGGAAGTATTAGATATGACTATTCTAGCTAAAGGAGAAAACGTTGTATTCAATGTAGGACAACATGTAGTATTAAAACAAGGAGTTAGATTTAACTATGAAGTTCTTGATTCGGTTGCTGCTGGTATTGAAAGTTTAGAAAAAAGAATAGCTACTATTCACATGAATAACATCGAATTCGCAATTAATACAGATAATTATGAGCTATAAAGCAGTACAAAAACCAAGATCAACAGCTAAGTTTTTTTATCCTAATTTTCTTGAGGTAGATAAACATGCTAATGGACAACCAATCATCATTAAAACAGGACCATATAAAAAGGATTTAGCAGGAGAAACTATTGAAAGTGTATTTATGTATTTACAACATCTACAAGAGATTCATAATGAATCAAAGAATAAAAATAAGAAAATATGAAATACTATAAATATAACTCAATACCATTAGAAGAAGAATTTCCTGGGATTGGAGAAACATCATTTGATCAATATGGAAATATGATTAAGATAGATATGTTCAATGAACCAATTATTATTCATAAAACAGTATTAAATGATGATACAAGAGTAGATGATTATAATCCAGAGTCTTTCAATATTCATAATGAGATATTCTTAAAAGGATTCTGGGCATGGACAACTAAATCAATAGGAGGATATGGAGTATCTGATGCCGATTAAGAAGAAAGATTTTGTGTATAAGATAATAGATATATTCTCATGTATGCCACCATTCTCTAATTTATCTATTAGAGAGAAGGAGATATTTGCTATATATGCAGAAGGATATCTTGCATTGAGACATAAATATGATAGAGAGAAAATATTTGAACTATTATTTGAATATGATTTTACTAAAAGAATATCTGATGTATTAAGTAAAAAGACTGATACTCAAGTTACTATGAATAATGTTAGGAATTATACTACCAAACTTAGAAAAAAAGGATTACTTAAGAATAGAAAAATAGTTGATAAATTCTTAACACTATTTGATAATTTAGATAATAATATTACATTTGTACTTGAAATTAAAGATTAATATGGAAGAAAGTAAATATTATGTACCAGAATTATCAGAATTTCATGTTGGATTTGAATGTGAAATGTTTTCATTAAGAAACGATTGGTACACAAGAGAATTAGACGCTAGAGATGTTCAAGTTGCTATAGATATTTGTTTTGAAACTAACGATTTTGATAAAACATATAGAACTAAATACCTTGATAAATCTGATATAGAAGAATGTGGGTTTGTTCAGGATGGCAATGAAAGTGGAGAAGAATCACCATCATTATTTGATGAACATGGATATTCATTAGTATATGTATTAGATAAACAATTAGAACCAATAAATACAGCTTGGACAATATATCACTTCCCAGACAACTTTCTAATTATAGAGAGAATAGTTAATTGTGGAATTGGATTTGAAGATATGTTATTTAGAGGACGCGTAAAGAATAAATCAGAATTAAAAATGTTACTAAAAATGCTAAATATTAAATAATGGATATACAACAAATAGTAGAAAAGTTTAAAAGTAAACCTTATCTTATGTCAATGGGAAAAGGTAGTTTAAGTAAAATATTTAAGTGTAGTGAAGATGATATTAAAACAGTTAAAAAAATAATAAGAAGTGGAAAAAATCAATTTAATGAATATTGTGAAATAAATGGAGTTGATCCAAATAACGTAAATCACTATTGGCATAAGGGGACTCACTATAGTTTACATGTTGATAATCAACAATTGTCTCCAGAAATACAATTTAAGACATTATTGGATGAATGTAAATTAATTGCACCAAAATATAATAATTTTATTAAAGTTAAAAAATTAGACCAAACATGCGCAGTCATAAACATTTATGACATACACTTAGACAAGAGAGATATTAGGTCAGACAATAAAAATCAACTTGAAAAAATATCTGAAGAAATAATAAATGGATTTTCTGATTTATTGTCTTCAATAAATACAAATAACCCAAGCACATATATAATGCCAGTTGGGAATGATATTTTTTGTACAAATGGTTTTGATAAGTCAACTAAAAAAGGAACTCCACAAGACCCAATAGTACCACATGAAATTGTATTTAGAGAAGGTTTATCGTTAATTAGAGCAATGATTGATGAATTATCTAAGTATGGAGATGTTTATATACCAATTATATACGGAAATCATGATGCAGATGCAGTGTGGTATTTAGGTGTTGCACTTGAAGTATTATATGAAAATAATGATCATGTAATTATAAACAATGATAAATTATCAAGAAAATATCATAAGTTTGGAGATAATTTATTTGGATTTGGTCACGGTGATTTAGAAAAGAGAAATATTGATAAACTTCCATTAATAATGGCAACTACAGAACCAAAGTTGTGGGCTGATACTAAATATAGAATATTTTATCTTGGAGATATACACCATAAACAAGAGTTTAAATTTTTTAGAACAAAAGATAATCCTGGATGTACAGTTCAGTTTTTAAGAAGTATAAGCGTTACAGATCAATGGCATGATGACAATATGTTTGTTGGAATTCCGAGAACAATGGAAGCTACTGTATTTGATAAAAATAGAGGACAAATTGCTAATTATAGTTTAAATATATAGACGTGGAAGATTTTGAAATAATAAATGAACTAGAAAAAAACTATATTTTGATAAAAACAAAATAGTTAATTAATAGATAAAAGAATGGAAAAATATATAGGAGTAAAATTGATTGAAGAAAGTCCTATTTTTAAAACAGTTGCTATTGACGAGCAAATTAGACTTAAACAACAATTAATAGCAATGAAGTATTATTTTACTATTTTAGTTGAAAGGATTGAAAACTTTTAATATATGCAACTATCTAAGGAGAGAATAAATGTAGAAATGTTTAATATTAGTCTTGAGAATGATCATGAAACTGGAGTTAATGAACTTGAGACTTTTGCAGAAGTAATTAAAAAATGTAATACTGAATCAAAGAAGTCTGGATTTAAGAAAGTATTTAATGGCACTGAAAGAAGTTTAATTGAAGGAATTTATAAAATACTATTTAAAGAAGATGGATCTCCTCAGATTTCAAAGATAGATGGTGGACTTACAAATATTGTAAACTATGAAGACGAATGAACCTAAATACTGTATTGTATGTGAAACTGAAGTAGAAATTGGAAGTAGAAGTAAACCAAATAAAGCAGAATATTTTGAGAAGTTTAATGGTGATTTAATTCCAGTTTGTAGAATGCACAAGAAAGTATTAAGAAGTGAACATTTAGATGATATATTAGATGAACAGCCAGACGAGTAAAGCTATACTTGGAGATTTATATCGTAGATATAACATAACAAACGATCAAGCATTAGAAATAGTTAAGAGTCAGTTTAGAGTATTGCTTAAAAAAATGGCTGAATATAGTCTGTCAGATGAGAATTATCCAACAATAAGATTAATGAACTTTGGATTATTTTTTGTAAAACCAGGTAAGAAAGTTAATTATGGAAATAAAGAATAAATATATACCAACAAAAGATGATGCTGAATTGCTTAAAATAAAATATAAATATAATAATGAAGATTCAACATGGTTTTATACTGGAATAACATTAGAAAGAGGCAATGATGAATTTGGTGAAGTTATGTTAATGTTTAGTAAACATAAACGTAAAAATAATTTAACAGTATTTACATCTTTTACTAAAGGCCCAAATATATGGAGTGATACTCCAGAATTTAAATGTAGTATTGAAAATAATTTACAATTGGAAAATTTAATACATAAATTAAAGAAGAATTATGGAAAAGAAGAATAAAGAATATAAAAGTTATAATTATAGATTTACTCCATTCCTTTTTGGAATAATTGATGGAGCTAGACAATATGCTATCAATAAAGAAAACGATAAAGTTGTAGTATTTGTTAGAGGAAAAAAGATATTGTTAGAAGAATTTTGTGATTTTGAAGTATCATCTCAAATTAGATTAACTAAAGAAGAAGCTTTAGACTTAATTAAAGGAACAAATGGATTTATTTTATCTCAAGGAGATTTTGCAGACCTACCTATTTTATATACAACAAGTGATGAAGTTGAACTTAAGGAAGGTGATTTATTTTATTGGGTAAATCAGGGATTTATTGGAGTAGGTAGAACTTGTAATATGAACAGTATATTATTTGCTTCAAATTTTCCAATATTTGGTAAAGTGGAAAATGCAGTAGAATTTATAATTGAAAATTAATAATAAACACTATAACAGATGAAAGAAGATATTGATAATTTAATAGAACTACATAAAGATAATAAAGGAATTAAGAAGTACATTATGGTATTGTCTTTAAGAGAATTTAAAAACTTACAGAAATTACTTAGTGAAGAATATAGTATTAAAGAAAAACAGGTTCCAGCATCATTATGGAGACATGCTGATGAAGATGGTAAAACTCCTTATAGAGAAGGTACTGTTAAGTTTAAAGGATTTGAACTAAATGTATATTGCCATACTAATATAGTTGGTGGATATGTGATATCTAAGATGAATGATTTACCATTGGTATATATGGATATATTTAAAAATAGTAGTAAGGATTAATAGTAATATGAATATTATAGATAAAATAACAAAATTAATGTGCAATTCATCAGTTGGAACTATTAAATCTGATGAGAGGGAATTTACATTATATTGTAATAAGGAATTTAAAGATACATTTGATAAAGTAGTTGCAGAACCAAAATTGGAATGGATAAATTCAGATTATAGTAAAGATGTATTTATTAGTGGGCTTATGATTACAATAGTAGAAGATGAAGAATTTGATATACCAATGTTATCAACTAAGATTATTAGATATAAATTTCCAGAACCAAATTTAAAGTTCATTAAATAATGGAAAGCCTACTAGCTAATTTTGATATAGATAATCCAAAGAACTTCTGGAAAATATATCCAACATGGAAAACTCCTAAAATATTTAAAGACTTATATGATTCTGATAAATCTAAAGATAAATCAAAATCAAGTCTTATAATGTGGGGAATAGTTCATATGTTTGAGAAATCTCCAGAAAATCCTTGGAGAAATATGGATTCTAATGAAAGAGTAGAATTAATTAATGAAGATATAATGGATGATTTTGACTTTGATTGGTCAAAATATAAGCCAGTAATTGATTATGCTCAGAAGATATTAATGACTGAAGATGAGAGGAATTTGTTTATACTTGAACAATATATAGAAAAAAGACGTAGATTTCTTGAAGAACAACAGGAAGAATTAAGTTTTGAAACAATGAAAGCTCTTGACGAATCTATTAAACGTAATGCTGATATAGCTAAAGAACTTGATAGATTAAGAGCAGCAGTATTGCTTACAGAAGATCAAGGACTCACAAAAGGTGGAAAAATTGAAAGTGCTGGAGAACAAGGGTTAATTTAAAAATATGGAATTTATACGAATAAACAACAGAAAAAACTTTCTACTTAGAGAAATACCTACAATTAATCCAGCTTCTAAGAAATATATAAAATGGTGGGGCGAACAGAAGAAGCGATCAATAAATGGTTTTTGGTCAATTGATGAAGCTGGAGTTGATGTAGATATTTTACCAGAACAACCAGATTTTCCACAAAGCAACTCCTGGAGATATATGCCTCCAGGATGTTATTTTTATGTCAATTTTGGAACTATATTAGTTAATAAAGGTGGAGCATCATCTTCTGCTAAAGTACCATCAAGACCATCTTTAGATGATGTAGAATGGGAATTTGGATATAATTGGACAGAAGCAAGGGGATTCAGTGGTTTTGAATTTGATGAAGAATATTCATGCAATATAAGGTTAATAAAAGATTATACAGACTTAGAATTAGAACAAACTTGTATAGACAAAGATGGAAATAGAGTAGATTTATTATATTATAATTATTTTAACAAAAAAGGTCAGCGTAAAACATATGTTACAGTAAGACAATATATAAGACAATTATTTGATAAACCATTAGGAAGACCAATTTATGGAAACATACCTGAAAACTTAGATTTGTTAGGTACAAGGGATGGTGGTAAATCGTATTTAACTGCTGGTGAAGTAGTTGTGCCTGAAATACTATTTGATGGACAGAGAGATTATGAGAAAAATAAAGGCGATTTACCAGTAGCAGAAGTTGTAGTTGGTTCTGGTATGTCTGATAAATCAAGAGATTTATTAAAAAAGGTTGTATTTATTATGGAAAATTTACCTGGTAAATACAATAAAGGTACTAAAAATGAAATACCATGTCCATTCTATAAAACAATGACTGGAAGTATTGGTGCAAATAAAGATTATGAGCATAAATACAAGAAGAAGATTGGTGGAGAGATGAAGGATGTTGGCACTGGAGCTATAATTAAACATAGAGTATTTACATCTGAAAATCCAGAAGCCGCTGCCGGTGGAAGACCTGGAACTATTATAGTTGAAGAACAGGGATTAACGCCAAACTTAATAAGTATTCATGGTGGAAACGTTGCTGCACAAAATGATAGTGGAATAAAATTTGGATCTTCATTATACATTGGAACTGCTGGTTCAGTTGAGAAAATACGTGAGGCTGAGATAATATTTAATAATCCAGAAGGATTTGATATGTTAACTTTTGACAATATATGGGAACCAGAGCATAAAGATAAAATAGGATGGTTTATTCCAGCTCCATATATGGCAAGAAGATTTAAAGATGAAAATGGTAATACAAAAATTAAAGAAGCATATGCTTTTTTTGAAAAACGTAGATTAAAAGCTGCAAAATCGCCATCAAAAAGATCTTATGAGATAGAGAAAATGAATTATCCATTAGTTCCATCTGAGATGTTTGTTAATGCTGAATCTAATATATTTCCAGTTAGCCAGATAAAGCATCATTATGCAAGAATAATGGGTAATAAAAAGATGCTTGATCAAAGTTATAAAGTTGAATTTTATGTCAGGGAAGACAATGGTAAGGTTGATTTTAGAAATACTCATGTAAGAAAACCAATAAGAGAGTTCCCATTAATATCTAAAAAAGAAGAAGGTTTGGATTTAAATGGATGTCCAGAGATATTCAGTATGCCAGCAAGGGCTGATGATGGAACTGTTCCAAGTGGAATTTATTTAGCTGGATTTGACCCCATTGATGATGATGATAATTCAGATATACAAAGATCATTACAATCTTTCTTTATAGGAAATAGATTAACTAAAGAGATTGTATTTGAATATACTGGTAGAACAGAATTAGCTTCTGAATTTTATGAACAATGTAGATTAGCCATGTTATATTACAATGCAAGATGTAATTATGAAAATAATAAAAAAGGGTTCTATGCTCATATGATGAATAGGGCATCATTGTATTTACTAATGGAAACTCCTGAAATATTATTACAGAAAGATATGCAGAAATCCAGGGGAGTTGGCAATAAATCCTTGGGAACAAATGCAACAGCAGAAGTTGTATCATGGGGACTTGAGTTAGCTGTTCAATGGCTTCAGGAGAGAGTTGAAAATCAATCTGAAGGATCTCAATTAACAATTTTACAAACAATAAAATCTCCTGCATTATTAAAGGAATTTATGAGTTTCAAACCAGGTGGAAACTTTGA
>Ga0307376_10000163_pt1 | contig 95458 bp, 83 predicted proteins | sample TR2MG_FD_202536 | JGI IMG/M metagenome (GOLD analysis project Ga0307376, IMG submission 202536) | Soil microbial communities from Risofladan, Vaasa, Finland - TR-2 | ecosystem: Environmental > Terrestrial > Soil > Coastal area > Acid sulfate soil | place: Finland: Risofladan, Vaasa | collected...
ACAACGACACGTACCCGATTCGATCGCCACGCTTCGCTTTCTCATCGCCGCTCGTATCGTACTTTGCCTGCAGCGATGTCCGTGTTGCGGATCGGTTAAACGCAATTTGTGACACAGTAAAACTAAGCGTTGTTTTTCGCAATGTTCCTTCATTCCGTCTCTCTCGGGGATACCTTCCCGACACAACGGATAGCGCTCGGACCGCGTGCCGGCAAAGTATTCCCCGTAAAGGGGAGGCCGTGGCTGTAAGCCGATTAATCGGCAACAACCACGCATTGCCGGCAGGTAACAGGCCATCGCCAGCAACCACCTGGCTGTTCACGCCGATCGTCCCGCCCTGTTTGCGGCCGACGGCCGATGCACGGGAATACGTATCTCCGCAATCAGGGGCAGGTGGTCGGAGGCGACGCGCGCCAGTTCGGAATGGGAAACCTCAATGCCGCTCACTTCAAGCCCAGGGCTGATGAAGATGTGGTCGATGCGCATACGCGGAAGGCGGCTGGAAAAGGTGGCGTGGGGGCGGTGGTGTTTCGCCTCGGCTTGAGCATCTCTGAGCTGAGCGCCGATCTGGCAGCACACCGGCGATGACGGCAATGCGTTGAAGTCGCCGCACAGAATCACCGGTCCCCGGCACTGTTCGTGCGCCAGCCAGTCGCTACCGAGCAGGGTCGCGACCTGCGCGATGCGTTCACGCGGATAGAGGCCCATGTGGGTATTGATGATCTGAACTTCCCTGCCGTGCAGGTCGGCGGCAACCCAGAGCGCGCCGCGCGGTTCGAGGTGCGGCTTGCCGGCGAGTCCGGGCAGCGAGCCGGCCTTGACCAGGCGCTGCGGCAGGTGCGTCAGGATGGCATCCCCGTAGCGTTCTTCCTCCAGGTGCATGGCCGGGTGGAAGTGAAATTCCATTTCCAGGTAACGGGCGATCAGGTGCGCCTGATCCATGCCCAGACTGCGCTGGCGGCCCACGTCCAGTTCCTGCAGCGCCACCACATCCGGCCGGGCGCGGGCGATCACGCGGGCAATGCGTTCGACATCGAGCTTGCCGTCCATACCGACGCAGCCGTGTACGTTGTAGGTCATGACGCGAAGGCTGTCCGTCGGCGCTGCGGGAAGCCGTTTGCCGGCGCCGCGAGGCCGATTCTCGGTGCGCCCCAGGTGTTGCAGCGCGGCGTTGCGCAGATCGATCGGCCGCAGATATTCATGCTCGCGTGCTGCCAGTGGCGTGTCGGCGGGAAGCAGGGCAAAGGCGTGGGTTTCTTCCGGCGAGGCGCCGGCGTGTGCACCGTTCTCCGTGGCAAAGCTCATCGGTGCCACGCCGTCGCGCCAGCCGAGCAGGACAAGGTCGCCGGCCTCCGCATGTTCGCACAGGCGCACCAGGTCCTCGCCGACCGAATCGAGAAACGGATGCTGCGCGCCAAACAGTGCGGCGCGATCCTGCGGCAAAAGGAATTCGCCGGCGTCGGTGCGGGCGCACAGCGTGCCCGGGGCCGTCACGCTGAGCACGAGCGGAACCTTGTGCATGTGCGCCAGTTCGCGGGCGACAAAATCGCGCGCGTCGCCGGCGAGGTCATGCGGAAAATAGACATGGCCCACCGGGCCGAGGGCGGCGACGAGTGGGTATTGTTCGTCCGCTTCCCCACCATTGATGCCGAGCACCGAAAACAGACGCTGAAATTTTCGCCCGCCCAGAAAGCGAACCCGCTGCGTCTGGATGCCGCCCGCGTTTTGGCTGCGAATATTCAGCCCGGTGGTGCCCAGTTTCTCGAACGCCGCCGTCACCGCATCCTCCAGGCTATAGCCCTGAAGCTGCAGGTAGGACTGGACGGCGGCCTGCCCGTGGTCGGAATAGACCCAGACTTCGTAGTGCCGCCATGCCGAATGGTTGGCGGCGCGCCACAGACGGGCGACGGCATCGTCGATCCCCTTCAGCGTCCAGTGGGCAAACAGCGAACGCGGGCCGCGACGGTGCGACTGTTCGTCGTAACCGAGGAAGTTGATGTGGATGACGGGCAGGCCGCGGCTGATATCGATCTTGCCGCCGATCACGCAGAGCTCGCGCAGCAGGATGGAAATGGCGGCCCGAGTGGGAACGAATTTCAGCTCCTTGAAGAAGTCATGCCCTGCGATCAGGCCGCGCACAAAATCGTGCAGCGCCAGCCCCAGCTCCATCGCCACCAGGACGGCGACGCGCAGAAAACTGTAGAAATTGCTGAGCAGAAATGCCAGCAGCACCAATGGATTGGCCGCACGAAACGTCGACCCCCAGCCCATCGATGAGGGACAGAAATGCGATTCTGCGGCGCCGCCGGTGTAGCTGTCCGAGTAGGCGCTGCCGTCCCTGAGCAGCGCCTCGTTGCCGTTGCTCGCGAGCAGTGCCTCGACGCGCGCCGCCGTGTCCGGCTCGTACATGCGCACGATCCGGCGCGATTCGCGGTCCCTGAAGGAGAATGCCGGGACGGCAGCTTTGACACCATAGAAGAGTTCGGCCTGGACCGCAGGCGTCGTCGACGGCAGGCCCGAATAGTGGTCATGCATCCGATAGTGCTCGCGCCTGAGCAGCCGCCGCAGAAACGGCAATTCACCGCGATTCAGTGCGCGTTCGAACTGCGGGTGCGAAAGTCCGTCGATCTGAACCATGATCAGCCCCGGCCGTGTCGACGATCCTTCCGACACGGGCAGGCGCAGCAGACGCGCCAGCCAGACGCTGCGGCTGAGGTTGCGGCGCAGGCGGCGAAAAAGGGTCTCGATTCGGCTGAGCATCGGCTATCCGCTCGCATTCAAAGCCAAACCGTGCGCGGGCCGCGCATCATGCATCATCCTAGAAACCGCAGTTGGACGCGCCCGAGGGTGCGTCTGATCGGGTGTCTGCCGCGAAGCAACGACGCCGCGGGCCGGGGCCCGCAAGGAGGCGCGACAAAGGCAGGCGCACGAGCAGGCGTGCCATCGGGCGTGTAGCCGGACTCACCCACCGGGTGAACGGTATTGAAGGTACTCATTCTTGTGTTCATGGGCGTTTGCATGGGTGATGAGCGGTCAACTGCGGTTTTTAGGTTCTGTCTTCCTTGTCGGAAAACAGGCCGGCGCCAAAGGCCGCATCGCCCGCGCCGGCCACGCTTTTCAGAATGTCCCACTCCGTCCTGATCGCGGTCATGACCTCTTCCCAGGCGCTCACATCCTCGCCCGATTCGGTGGCTTTTCCGGGTTTGAGCGCTTCGTAACAGGCCAGGGCCCTGTCCGCCGAGCGGGGCATGGAAAAGGCCTCGGCGGTTTCGAGTGCGGCCTGTTTCAGATCGCGCAAGGATTCGGCAGGCAGCGCAGCCACCCACTGCAGGGCGGCGCCGAATGCCGCGGACGTCGTCTCGCGCAGCAGGCGGCCGTTGTGCCGGTCCCGCACTACTTCCCGGACACCGGACGCATCCAGAGCGACGACCGGCAGGCCGGCCGCCATGGCTTCGGTCAGCACCATGCCCTGCGTCTCGCTGGTCGACGCGAAGGCGAACAGATCCATGGCGTGCAGGGCGTCGGCCAGTGCCTGCTGTTTCAGGATGCCGGCGACATGCAGCCGCGCTTCGAGTCCTGCCCGGACAAACACGTCGCGCATGGCGGTTTCGGAGGGGCCGCTGCCGATCACCAGAAAGTGCGCGCGCGGGTGGCTGCCGACGAAGTCGGCGACCGCCTGCGCCAGAAATTCCAGGTTCTTTTCCGGCGCCAGGCGGCCCAGGTGGCCGACCACGAAGGCATCCGCCGGAATCCGCATCCGCTGGCGGAAGGCGGGACCGTCGCCGTGTGCGAAGTGTTCCAGCCGAACCCCGGTGGGCACCACCGCAATCGGCGTGACGACACCACGCTGCTGCAGCAGGTCGCGGATGCTCTCGCTGGGCGCGAACACCTGGTCGGCGAGGTTGGCGTAGCGGGTGGCGAGTTCGATCGTGAAGCGCTTCAGCGCGGGGGAGTCGCCGGGAACATAGTGGGTGTATCGCTCGTACAGGGTGTGATGGGTGAACACCAGCGGCAGCCCCCGGTGGCGCGCGATCCGCATCGCGGTCATGCCGAGCAGGAAAGGGTGCTGGGCATGCACGATGTCGGGCCGAAAGGCATCGATCGTGTCGGACAGCGCTGGGTGGATCGGCAGCACCACCGAAAAATCGCTGGCGTTGAAATTCTGGATCGCGGAAATGCGCATCACGTCGGTCTCGTCGTGTGGCATGTCGGGAAACTCGGGCGCCACCACCAGTACCCGGTGCCCGCGGGTGCGATATTCCTCGGTGAACGCTTCTACCGAATGCGCCACCCCGCCGACGTGCGGGGTGAAGGTGTTGGTGAAGATGAGGATATTCATCCTTGAACCCCCGGTTTGAACCACGGAGGCACAGAGGCACAGAGAGAATCGAAAAAACAACGGATAGTCGATTTTCCGGCGGCACGCCTTCGGGCGAGGTGCCAGGCAGAAACGACCCATTGGTTTTTCTCTGTGCCTCTGTGCCTCTGTGGTGAGGAATTTGAGTTCATGCCCCCGGCTCCTTTTTGACGAGAATCACCGAGTCGGCGCCGGCTTGCGGGCTGGCCGGTGCGTAACCGGGCAGGTGGACCTCGATTGGCGGCGCGCTGCGATGCCAGTCGGCCTGCCATTCGACGCGCGGCGCTTTGCCTGGATCCAGTGTGATGCCGATCGATACCGTTCCAAATGTGGTGGGCGCAGGGCCGAAGCGGATCGGCGCGGTCTGGTCGAGCCAGCGCGCGGGAATTCCCGCACACAGGATGAGGCCTTCGCCTTCCTCGCGCACGAAGCAGTTGCGGATCGTCAGCAGCCACTCGGCGGCGGCCCAGACATGGTGGCCGTCGCCCATGCAGCCGCCGCCGGTCAGCGGATGGATCGCCTCCGGCCACTGGCCGGTCGGCGAAGCCAGGGCGGCGACCGCATCCATCAGTTCGAGATAGCGCGGGTCGCCGGCGCGCAGCAGCACCTGGGCGACGTGCAGGGTCAGGTAGGCATTGAGGCCGGAATGGATCATGTCCTGGTAGAACGCGCCCTTGACGAAACAGCGGTCGAGCAGGAACTCGACGCAATCGAGCAGGCGTGGGTCGTCCTGCGCAGCGAGTTGCACCGGGTAGCCGCACGCCAGCGAACCGATGGCGCCGGCATCCAGACGGCGATAGGGCGACGCCGGCATGGCCGGGCGGCCGAGCCGTTCTTCGCAGCCGGCCAGGCTGCTCTCCACCGCCGCCGCAAAATCGTCGGCGGCCTGTGCGAATTCCCGGCTGTGGGCGGGGTCAGAGTCCGCCAGCATGGCCGCCGCCGCGCGCAAGCCGGCGATCCCCCAGAAATCGTCCCAGTAGTAATAGTCGTTGGGCCCCAGGTGTTCGGCGCTGAAGCCGGCCGGCAGCAACCCGGCGTGCGGCGCGTCCAGATCGTCGCTGAGCCGCTTGCGCATGATCCAGCGTGCGCCGCGCCGGATCGGGCCGAGCCATTCGGGAGAGGGGGGGCGATTGCTCAGGGCGAAGAAACGCTGCAGGATCCACAGCACTTCGCCGTTGGCGTCCCATTCGCCCTCCTGCGAACGGAAATAGCCGAGCGTCGTCTGCCGCGCCGGGAAGCGCGCCAGCGCGCGTTCGGCGCGATCCGTGAGACCGGCGCAGAGCAGGGCATGGATGATGAAGGCGGCATCGCGAAACCAGAACCGCTTGTAGGTGTAGGGACCAGGGTAGACGTCGTCCGGCGAATGCAGGATCAGCGAGGCGATCGCGGCGTCGTAGAGAAACTGATAACGCGGCTCCGGACAGGTAAGCCTGCAGCGACCGCGCTGTGCGGTGTCCCAGGCATCGGCGGCGAGCGGCGCCGCGGCCGCGAGCGGGATGCTCACGGTGATTTCGGCATCTCTCTCGGCCCCGACCGGAAACAGCGCGGCCGCGGTGACCATGCCGACGTCGCACAGGCCTTCGGTCTGGTCGTCGCGATCCCTGAGATGAATGAACACATCCCCGTGGCGATAATCGGAGACGTGATGCCGCACGGCGGCGCTGCCGAATTCGACCCGCTGATCGTCGTCGATGATCCAGGCATCGCGCGCCGGCGACAGGCTGACCTGGTGGATGAAGCTGATGCCTTCCGGGTTTGCCGGACGCAGCGCCAGTACCAGCCAGGCGGCGCTGTCGGCCCGCGCCCGCAGATTCAGCTTGCAGACCGGGATGCCCGATTCGAGCTCGACCCAGGCGCTGCTGGTCAGTGCCAGCCCGGTCGTTTTCGTTTCGGTGGTGATGCGAACACCAGAGTCGATGTCCTGCCGCTGGCGGCAATCGGCGGCCCGCGAGGGCAGCAGGCAGCGTCCGTCCTCGGCCAGCAGCCAGCCGTCGAGCGACCAGCCATCGAGCAGGGGGGTCAGCAGCCCGCGCGGGTCGACGATCGGCAGTTCCGCGCAATCCGGATAGCCGACCGCAGTCCAGTTGCGGTGGGTGAGATTGACATGGGTGATGGAGAAGGCGCGCGGGATGAAGGACACGTCGAGCGGATCGAACTGGCGTTCGATCCAGTAGGGCCAGACCCAGTCCAGGTTGTGCTGGATGACCCGGCTGTTGATCAGGCCGCGCGCGTGGAACACTACGCCGGCGCGCAGCAATTCGATCGGCTCGCCCACTTCGGACGGCTGGGCAAAGCTGTGCAGCCGCGCCAGCAGGGCAATGGGGTCCAGGAAGCCCTGGCGACGCGCAGCATATCGCACGACAAAGCGCCAGGGCAGCCATTTCATCCAGCTCACGGCAAGTCCTCCTCGATCGCGCCTTGTTCAGCATAGCGGGTCAGCGCCCGGCGCGCGAGCCGGCTGAGGATGACGACCGCGAGCACGGCGGCGACGAAGCCGGCGCCGTAAAGCGTCCATTCCAGTGGCGAGCGGTCCGCGCTGCGCGCGCCGAGGGTGGAGAGATCGGCGGCGATCGAGCCGAGATACACGTTGTTGACCGAGAAGGGAATGAAGCCCAGCAGCGAGCCGCCGACGTACCCACGCAGAGAAAATGGCGTCAGCCCGAAAAAATAGTTGGAGAGCTTGCTGGGAAAGAACGGGATCAGGCGCGTCAGCAGAACGATCTTCCATCCGTACGGCGTCAGCTCGTCGCTCACCAGCCGGAGCCGGCTGCGGGCCATGACGAACTGTCTGGCGCGTTGCCCGAACAGATAGCGTGCGATGAGGAAGGCCAGCGTCGCCCCGAGCGTCGTGCCCGCCACCACGTAGATAGATCCTTCCACGACGCCGAACACAAACCCGGCGCCGGTGGTGAACAGCACCCCCGGCAGCACCAGTATCACCACCGCCGCCATGATCAGGATGAACAGCAGCGGCGCCCACGCGCCCTGCGCATCGAACCACCGCAGCAGGTGCAGCACCTGCTCGTGCGCGCCGAAATGGATCAACAGGGCGAGCGTCGCAGCGACGAACAGGATGCTGGCCGCAATCGCCCACAAGGGCGACTGGATACGGCTGCCGGGTGATTTCTTCAAGGTCGATTTCGTCATCTGCCGATTCTTTGCCGATTCTTTAGGGAGACGATAAATCATTCATTTTGGCGAGCCCTTACGGCGGTTCTCGTCGCCTGGATGGCTGTCTCCGTTGCACGATGAGCGTACAGGTTCAGCGTAGACCAAGCTGTCCGAATGCGCGTTGCGCGCTCTTCTCGCCGAAATGCGAACCGGGGCAGGGGAACGGGCTTTTACGCCCGAAACTGGCGCTCAGGCGCGCCAGCGCTCGTGCAGTTTTTCGATGTTCCTGCTGTGGGTGACGATCATGACCTCGTCGCCCCGCTTTAATTTGCTGTCCGGCTCCGGCAGCATGAATTTCTCATCCCGGTACAGGAACATCACCCGGCTGTCCCGCGGAAGATCCAGCTCATCGATGGGCTTCTCGTCCGCTTCGCGGGCGACGAAGGAGAACACCCGCGCCTCGTCCTTGACCAGCGCGATGATCTCCATGTGGTCATGGCCCTCGAACATGTCCGCGAGATAGCGGCCGGTGGTCCGCGCCGGAATGATCGCGTCCTCGAGGCCGAGCTCGATGCACAGGTGCTCGAACTCCGGGTCGTCGATCTTCGGCACCACCCGGCCATAGCCGAGAGAGCGGCCGGCAAGGCTCGCCAGGATGTTGGTCTGGTCGTTTCCGGTGAGACAGAACAGGAAATCGGTCGTTGACGGATCGGCTTCGCGCAGCAGTGCCGGCTTGCTGCCGTCGCCGTGCAGAAAACCGCAGTCCATCTCCTCCGCAAGCGCATCGATGCGATCCTTGTTCCAATCGATCATGACCACCTCGTGGCCGCGCTTGAGCAGGTGACGTGCAGTCATCACCGCCAGCGATCCCGCCCCTACGAATACCGCCCTCATAACGCCCCCGATCGCTTGCCGAACCAGGTGCCCGGATACAGCACCACCAGCAGCGCAAAGATTTCCATCCGCCCGGCCAACATATCGAAGCATAGTACGGCCTTCAGAAACGGCTCCAGATCCGGCCGGGTAATGCCGGTCGACAGCCCGACCGTGCCGCTTGCGGAGGCCACCTCGAACAAGGCATCCAGCGCCGGATAGCCGTGGGCGACGAAGGTCAGCCACGACAGAAAAACCAGCAGCGCGAACATCACTATCAGCAGCATGGCGCGCCACAGGTCCGTGTCATCCACCTGCTGCCCGCTGTGCCGCACGTCAATCACCGCGTGGCGCGGCGCGGCCGTGCGTATCAGGACCAGTTGCAGCAGTCGCAGCAACAGCAGCAGCCGCAGCAGCTTGAAGCCGCCGGCGGTGGAGCCGACGCTGCCGCCGATCAGCATGGCGCCGGTCATGGCGAGCTTGGAGGCATCATCAAGGTCGCTGACAGCCACCGTGGAGAACCCGGCCGTGCTCTGGGCGCTCATGCCCATGAGCAGCGCATCCAGCCGGCCGCCGCCCGTCGGCATCCACAGGTAAAGCAGCGTGCCCAGCAGCGCGGTGGCAACGATCAACGCACGCAACTCGGGATCCCGGAAGAGGCTGGCCGGGCCTTTCTGCCAGGCGAGGGAGTAGAGGGGCAAGGACACCGCTCCCAGCCACGAGAAGCCCATGATCGCCGCGGCCGCAGCGGGCTCCAGCCCCGCCAGGCTGTCATCGAAAGTGGAAAAGCCACCGGTGGCGACCGCGCTCAGGCCGTGCGCCAGCGCAACGAAGCCATCGCCGACCGCCAGCCAGATGCCGAGCACCGCGCACACCGTGAGCACCGCGTACACCAGGCCGATACGCCGCGCATAGGTGCGCGTGGTGGAAACCAGGGTGTCGCCGGTGGCTTCGGTGTCCATCAGCCGCCGCCCGGCCACGCCGTTGTGCAGGAACAGGGCCAGCGACAGGATCACAATACCGAGGCCGCCGTACCACTGCATCCAGGCACGGGCGAACAGGAACGCGCGGGATTTGTCCTCTACCGAGGCCGTGGTGCTAAGGCCGGTGGTGGTGATGCCGGAAACCGCCTCGAACCAGCCATCGAGCCAGCTGTCGCCGGCCGCGCCAAGGGGATAGCTCATCACCAGCGAGCCGAGAATAAACACCAGCCCCACCACCGCCAGCGCCTCGTTCACCTGCAGGCGGTCGGGAGCCGCCATGCGCGCCAGCGGCACGGCCAACGCCAGCAGCGCGACCAGCATCATGGCGTAGCGTCCGGCCACCGTGAATTCGCCGAGCAGCGCGGCGACCGCGAATGGCACGCTGTTCAGCGCTGCCAGCACGACGCCGAGCATACCCAGGTACTTCAGCAGCACCTGCCAGCGCACGGCATAACACAGGGTCTCGATTCGTTCGGCCGTCATGGGCGGTTCTCGCCGGATTTGCGGGTCAGATTAAGCCTAGCAGCCTGCCAGCCCAACACCGGAACGGGCGAATACCCCCAGCAACGACGTTTGTTTAGGTAAAATTGCCTGGTTTTTCAGTTCATGCGGACAGGGCCTTTCGCAGTGCAACCATCACCCAGGGGAAGCCTCATGTCGCACGATTCCATGCCACACGGGTCGGCGGCCGCCGCGCTGCCGGCGTTCAAGGCAATCGATTCCCTCAACGCTCCGGCCAGGACGCGGCGCTGGCTGAATATCCCGGCCGGCCGCCAATGATGCTTGCGGAAGCGACTCTGCGGCTGGAGGTTCTGCCCGCGTCCCGGCTTTCCCGCCTGAGTGGCCAGGGCAGTGTGTTGGGCGGCGTCTGCTTTTCCCATCCCGCCCGCCCGCTCGATGGGGCAGGGCTGCCGCTGCTGGCCGTGGACATGAGCCTGCCGGCCGGGGAGGAGGCGATCTGCGAAGTCTGGCATTGCGCGGAGCCCCTGACGTCTGGCCGGCATGGCCCCATCCGCTACCGTCAGGGCGACACGCTGCTGTACGGCTGCATGAGTCTGGACGAGGCCGTGCCGGATGATGCGCGCGCACCCCTGCAGGCCGCCACGGAAGCGGCCTACCAGGCCATCTTCGAGCTGCTTGAAGCCCGCGGCTATCGCACCGTCCTGCGCGTCTGGAACTATTTCCCCGCGATCAACCGGGAAAGCCACGCCATGGAGCGCTACCGTCAGTTCAATATCGGCCGTCAGGATGCCTTCCTGTCTCATGGCCGCTCGGTCGTCGACAATGTGCCCGCCGCCTGCGCCCTGGGCTCCGCCGGCGGCGGCCTCCAGATTGCCTTCCTGGCGGCGCGGGTGAACGTGGTCGGCGTCGAGAATCCGCGCCAGCTCAGTGCCTATCATTATCCCAGCCAGTACGGGCCGCGCAGCCCGACCTTCTCCCGCGCGGGGCTGGTCAGGCTGGGAGGGCGCGACATGCTGTTCATCTCCGGCACCGCCAGCATCGTCGGCCATCAAACCCTGCATCACGGCGATGTGGCGGCGCAGACGCGGGAGTGCCTGCACAACATCGCGGCCATCGTCGCCGAGGCCAACCGCCAGGCGCCGGCTGCCGGCTTCCGTCTCGACCAGTTTGCCTACACGGTCTATGTCCGGCGCCCTGAAGACTTGGCCACGGTGCGCCGCGAAATGGCGCAATTCATCGGCGCCCCGGTGTCGGTGGTGTTCCTGCAAGCCGACGTCTGTCGTGCCGAGCTGCTGGTCGAAGTCGAGGCCTCGGGCGGCCATGCCATCGGCTCCGGACAGGCGGATATTCCAACAGCGGACATGCCATGTCGCTCCACCTCCGCCTGATCCCGCTTGCCGCGCTGCTGCTCGCCGGCCTTCATTCCGGCCATGCCTGCGCGACTGAAAAGCCCCTGTGGGAACTTGGCGTCGGCATCAGCGCCCTGTTTTTTCCGGACTATCGCGGTTCGGACCAGTCCAGCCTCTACGCCATCCCGTTCCCTTACCTCATCTACCGCGGCGAGTTTCTCAAGGCGGACCGGCAGGGCATTCGCGGCACCCTGTTCGGCAACGACCGCATCGAACTCAATCTCAGCCTCGGCGCCTCGCTGCCGGTGAACAGCGACGACAACCGGGCGCGCCAGGGCATGCCCGATCTGCAGCCGACGGTGGAATTCGGCCCCTCGCTCAACCTCAACCTGTGGCGCACCCCCGACCGGCGCACCCGGCTGGACCTGCGCCTGCCGATACGCCCCGCCGTCGCCGTGGAAGGGGAAATGAACGAGGTCGGCTGGGTATTCTCGCCGCGCCTCAACCTCGACATCGTCGATGTCGCGGGGCTTCCCGGCTGGAATCTGGGGCTGCTCGCCGGACCGATATATGGCTCGGAACGCAACCATGACTATTTCTATTCGGTGGCGCCGCAATACGCCACCGCAGACCGCCCGGCCTTCGACGCCAAGGGCGGCTACGCCGGCAGCCAGTTCCTGATGTCGCTGTCGAAGCGTTACCCGAAATACTGGCTGGGCGCGTTTGTGCGCCAGGATACCCTCAAGGGCGCCGTCTTCGCCGACAGCCCGCTGGTCAAGAGTGAAAATTACTTTACCGCTGGCGTCGGCATTGCCTGGATCCTCGGCGAATCGTCCACCCGCGTCGAGGCGGCCGAGTGAACACAAGCCTGGCTTCGCCGCCCAGTCTGCCGCGGCGCTGGCTGCATCGGCTCTACGAATATTTCGCACTGTGGTTCGGTCTGGGGCTACTCGGCACGATTTCCCTGACCTGGACGCTGTTCGCCGTACCCCTTTATCACGTCTTGCCGAAACCTTGGGCCGACCCGCTTGGGCGTTGGGCCGCCACCCTCTGTACGCGCCTCTACATTGGCGCGCTCGCCCTCATCGGGGCCTGCCGCTTCGACCTTACCGAACTCGATGCCTTGCGCGGCCAAGGCCCGCTGATCATCGCCCCCAACCACCCCTGCCTGCTCGATGCCCTGATGGTTATCTCGCGCCTGCCCAACATGGCCTGCATCATCAAGGCCGACATCTTCGACAACGTCTTCCTCGGTGCCGGCGCCCGCCTGGCCGGCTACATCCGCAACGACGCGCAGCTGAGCATGATCAGGCAGGCCGTGGCTGAATTGCGGAATGGCAGCCACCTGCTGCTCTTCCCCGAAGGCACCCGTACCACCCGCTGGCCGATCAACGCCTGCAAGGGCACCACCGCGCTCATCGCCAGCCGGGCCCGGGTGCCGATCCAGACTGTGTTCATCGAGACCGACTCGGGCTACCTCGGCAAAGGCTGGCCGCTGTTCCGCCGCCCACCGATGCCGATCACCTATCGCATCCGACTCGGCCGCCGCTTCGATCCGCCGGTAAAGGCCGGGCCCTTTACTGGGGAACTGGAACGCTACTTCATCGATGAACTACGCGATGCACCGCGTTTCCTGCAGCCCGATGCCCCGCAGGCCGCGGAATCCGGCGCAGCGCGGCCCACCTGATGGACGTGAACGCCTCCGCCAGCCATCTGGTGCTGATCCCCAGCTATAACCCGGGGGCACAGGTCTACGAGACGGTGCGCGCCGCCCGCGCCCAGTGGGCGCCGGTGTGGGTGGTGGTGGACGGCAGCACCGACGATACCGCCGCAGGCCTGCAGGACATGGCGGCGAACGACGCTCACCTGAAGGTGCTGGTGCTGCCCCAAAACGGCGGCAAGGGCGCGGCCGTGCTGCACGGCCTGGACCTCGCCGCGCGGCAGGGTTTCACCCACGCCCTGACCATGGACGCCGACGGCCAGCATCCGGCCGACCTCATCCCGGCCTTCATGGCCGCCTCGCAGCGGGCGTCCGAGGCGATGATCCTCGGCAAGCCGGTGTTCGATGCCGACGCCCCCGCGCTGCGGGTACAGGGCCGCAAGATTTCCAACGGCTGGGCCAATCTGGAAACCCTGTGGGCGGGCATCGGCGATTCGCTTTACGGCTTTCGCGTCTACCCGATCGACCCCCTGCGTCAGGTGATGCGCAGCCAGCGCTGGATGCGCCGCTTCGACTTCGACCCCGAAGCTGTGGTGCGCCTGTGCTGGCGCGGCGTGCACCCGATCAACCTGCCCGCGCCGGTGAAATACCTGCGCGCCGACGAAGGTGGCGTTTCCCACTTCAATTACCTGCGCGACAACACCTTGCTCACCTGGATGCACCTCCGGCTGATGCTGGGTTTCCTGCTGCGCTTGCCGCTTCTGCTGCTGCGGCGCCTGAACATTCACCGGTCAACCCTCCCATGAAAACTACCCCCGATTCGTCCGCGCAGACGGTGCACGCCCCGCATCCGCCCCTCACCGGCTACTACGCCAGCGAACAGGAACGGCGCGGTTTCGTCGGCAATCTGTTCGACCGCACCGCCGCCGACTACGACCGCATCGACCGTCTGCTGGCGCTGGGCAGCGGGCCCTGGTACCGCAACCAGGCGCTGCAGCGGGCGGGGCTGAAACCCGGCATGCGTATCGTCGACATCGGTGTCGGTACCGGCCTGATGGCGCGCGAAGCGGTGACGCTGGTGGGCGATCCCGCCCTGGTGGTGGGCGTCGATCCCAGCGCCGGCATGATGGCCTGCGCCAACCTGCCCGGCGTCCAGCTCATCGAGGGGCGGGCGGAGGCGATCCCGTTTCCCGATGCCAGCTTCAACTTTCTCAGCATGGGCTACGCGCTGCGCCATATCAGCGACCTCTCGGTCGCCTTCGGCGAATTCCATCGCGTCCTCAAGCCCGGCGGCCGCCTGTGCCTGCTCGAGATCACCAAACCGGAACGCGCCTGGAGCCAGGCTCTGCTCAAGATCTACATGCGCGGCGTGGTGCCGGTGCTGGCCCGCCTGGCCGGCAGCAGCACCGAGTCGGCCAAACTGTGGCGCTACTACTGGGACACCATCGAAGCCTGCGTGCCGCCGAGCGGGGTGCTCGACACGCTGGAGAATGCGGGTTTCACGGGCGTGAGACGGCACATCGAAAGCCGTGCGCTGTCAGTCCTGGCGGAATATCAGGCGGTCAAGCCGGGTTGAGTCGCACGCCGCCGTCTGCGAGCGAGACACGTTTCGCGCCGTTGTGGGGCAACGACGAAGACGCCGCTTACGATCGGCTATAAAGCAAGAAAGAGGGAAGAGGTAGCATCTAGCCGCATCTAAACTATTCTGTCAGTGCCCCTGGCAATTTTTAATGCGCTCACAGGAGAATCCGCATGCCTCTGATTAACTTAGTCATCGTCTTGATCGTGGTTGGCGTGCTGCTTTGGCTCGTCAATACCTACATACCCATGGATCGGAAGATCAAAAACATCCTGAATATCGTCGTCGTCATTGTTGTCGTGATATGGCTGTTGCAGGTTTTCGGCGTGTTGGGATCGATGGACACCATACGTATCGGCCGCTGACAACGCTCAAAGCGGGTCACCAGCGCAACCCGCTGTATGTGCGCTGACCTACCGCGCTCCGACCAGAATTAAAGGGGCGGCATCGCAGAGTTTTTGTTGCGAGGCTGCTCCTTTACTTTTTTTGGTCATTGCTTCGCTACGCTCGCAACGACAAAGTGGGTGGATGCGCCTCAATGCCCGCCCCGTGACCGTACCGCCATCTTCGGCGGCCACCGCCGCACCCCCCTGCATCGTGCCAACTGATTTCCAGGCGTCGGCTATCTTGAATAGCAGGCCCGTTGAAACAAGGAGCACGACATGGCAGTGGGCGAAATTTGCAACCGTGAGGTGGTGATTGCGAGGAAGGCGCTTTCGGTGGTGGACGCGGCGCAGTTGATGCGCCAGCATCACGTGGGCGATCTGGTCGTAGTCGAGGAAAGAAACGGCCGCAGGCATCCCGTCGGCATCGTCACCGACCGCGACATCGTGGTGGAGGTGGTAGCGGCGGGGGTGAATCCGGACGTGCTCAAGGTGGGCGACATCATGGGCCCGGAAGTGGCGACCGTGCGCGAAAGCGAAGGCCTGTTCGAGGCGCTGCGCTACATGCGCGGCAAGGGCGTGCGGCGCATGCCGGTGGTCGACCGTGACGGGGGTCTGGTCGGCATCCTCACGCTGGACGATCTGCTGAGCCTGCTGGCGGAGGAAATGACCGAACTGGCGAAGCTGGTGTCGCACGAGCGGCAGCGCGAAGCGGCCAGCCGTGCTTGAAGCGTGGAAATTCAGGTTTGGCCTGATGTGCGGCAAGCGTGGCCCGAGGGACACGCTGCGGCATTACTCGAGGACGAAAGTGACCTTGAGGACCGTCCGGTATTTCACGATTTTTCCGTTCTCGACGACGACCGACTGTTCCTTCACCCATGCGCTCTGGATGTTGCGCACGGTCTTGGCGCTGGTCTCAATGCCAAGACGAATGGCGTCTTCGAAGCTGCTGGTGGATTCGGAACTGATTTCGATGATTTTGGCGACTGACATGGTGTCCTCCTCGTGGCCACTGCCGCGCGTTGCAGCAAGTCATTGACCAATATAGTCGAACAAATGGACGGCTCGCGCGTGCCCTTCGTCTAGACCATGAACCATCTCCATATCGGCACCTCGGGCTGGTCCTACGACCATTGGGAAGGGCCGCTCTATCCGGAGGGGCTTGCCGCCGGGAAAAGGCTCGCCCATTACGCCGGACGCTTCTCCAGCGTGGAAATCAACACCAGCTTCTACCACTTGCCGGCGGCGGCGATCGTGGACCAGTGGCGCGATGCGGTGCCCGCCGGCTTCGTGTTCAGCGCCAAGGCCAGCCGCTACATCACCCACATGAAGAAGCTCAAGGATCCGCATGAAACCGCGCCCCCCTTCCTGCAGACCGTCGACCGGCTGGGCGACCGCCTGGGCCCTATCCTGTTCCAGCTGCCGCCCCGCTGGAATGCCGACCCTGCGCGGCTGGAGGCGTTTCTGGACAGCCTCGACCGGCGCCATCGCTATGCCTTCGAATTCCGCGACCCGAGCTGGTTCGACCGATCCGTGCGGCGTCTGCTCGAAAAACACGATGCCGCCTTTTGCATCTACGACCTGGGCGGGCAGGTGTCGCCCAAATATGTCACGACAGATTTTGTCTACGTGCGCCTGCACGGTCCGGCTGCCGCCTACCAGGGCCGCTACGACAACCGCATGCTGGCGGGCTGGGCGGGTGCCTTCTCTACCTGGATCAGGCAGGGCAGGGCGGTGTATTGCTATTTCGACAACGACCAGCAAGGCCATGCAGCCCTCGATGCGCTGCGCCTGAAACACATGCTGGAAAAACCCTGAAGCATCACGCTCGAGCGAGACCACATCGGCGAGGGAGAGCAATCCCTCGTAGCGTGTACACTCAAGACTTAGTCGGCGCTCAAACACAGACGCGCATTAGCATCTATCCTTAATAGTCCGATTACTCGCCCGGCAGCAGGCATAAATGCCCGGCACTTCAACGCGGAACAAAAAGGGCCCATGGAAGAAGACCCACTCTGGTACAAGGACGCGATCATCTACGAGCTGCACGTCAAGGCATTTTTCGACGGCAACGGCGACGGCGTGGGCGATTTCCCCGGGCTGATCGCCAGGCTCGATTACCTGCAGGAACTGGGGGTGAACACGCTGTGGCTGCTGCCGTTCTATCCGTCACCGGGACGCGATGACGGCTATGACATTTCCGATTATCACAACATCCATCCGGACTTCGGCGAGATGGCGGATTTCCGGACCTTCATCGACGAAGCCCATCGCCGTGGCCTGCGCGTGATCACCGAACTGGTGATCAACCACACCTCGGACCGGCATCCCTGGTTCCGGGCGGCGCGGCGGGCGCCGCCCGGATCGGTCAAGCGCGATTATTACGTGTGGAGCGACAGCGACGCGAAGTACGCCGGCACGCGCATTATTTTCACCGACACGGAAAAATCGAACTGGACCTGGGACGAGACCGCGCAGGCGTATTACTGGCATCGCTTCTTTTCGCACCAGCCCGACCTCAACTTCGCCAATCCGCATGTATTCAAGGCGCTGATGAAGGCGATGCGCTTCTGGTTCGACGCCGGCGTCGACGGCATGCGGCTGGACGCGGTGCCCTACCTGTGCGAGCGCGAGGGCACCCACAACGAGAACCTGCCGGAGACGCACGCGGTGATCCGGCAGATGCGCGCCGAACTCGACCGCCACTACACGAACCGCATGTTCCTGGCGGAGGCGAACCAGTGGCCGGAGGACGTGCGCGAGTATTTCGGCGACGGCGATGAGTGCCACATGGCCTATCACTTTCCGCTGATGCCGCGCATGTACATGGCGATCGCGCAGGAGGACCGCCATCCGATCATCGAAATCATGGAGCAGACGCCGGACATTCCGGACGGCTGCCAGTGGGCGGTGTTCTTGCGCAACCACGACGAACTGACGCTGGAAATGGTGACCGACCGCGAGCGCGACTATCTCTACCAGACCTATGCCAGCGACCCGCAGACGCGCCTCAACCTCGGCATCCGCCGCCGGCTGGCGCCGCTGCTGGACAACGACCGCCATCGCATCGAACTGATGAATCTGCTGCTGATGACCATGCCGGGCTCGCCGATCCTCTACTACGGCGACGAGATCGGCATGGGCGACAACATCCGGCTCGGCGACCGCAACGGCGTGCGCACGCCGATGCAGTGGGACCGCGGCATCAACGGCGGGTTTTCCACCGCCGATCCGGCGCGGCTTTTCCTGCCGCCGATCGACGATCCGGTCTACGGCTTCGGCGCGGTCAACGTCGAGGCGCAGCATCGCAATCCGTCCTCGCTGCTCAACTGGACCCGGCGTCTGATCGCCATGCGCCGCGCGCACCGCGCCTTCGGCCGTGGCAGCCTGCGTTTTTTGCGGCCCGGCAACCGCAAGATCCTCGCCTACCTGCGCGAGCACGAAGACGAGACGATCCTGTGCGTGGCCAATCTGTCGCGCGCGCCGCAGGCGGTGGAACTGGACCTGTCCGCTTTCAGGCAGCGGGTGCCGGTGGAATTGATGGGCCGCAGCCGCTTTCCGCCGATCGGCGATCTGCTCTATCTGCTCACCCTCAGCGGGTATGGCTTCTATTCCTTCCGCCTGGCGACCGACGTCGAGGCGCCGTCCTGGCACGAGGAGCGCGCGGTGCCGCCGGACCTGCCGGTGCTGGTGCTGGTGGACAGCGGCTGGCGCACGCTGTTCGCGCGCACGGAAGACAGCGAGGGCGTGAACCAGCTGATGGCGCGGCGCGCACGCGAGCAACTCGAGCGCCAGATCATCCCGCGCTATTTGCACGCGCAGCCATGGTTCGCGGATCGCGACGCGGCGGTCGAGAAATACGCGTTCGACACGACGCGCGAGTGGTCCGTGGAGTCGTGCAGCTGGCTGCTGGCGACAGTCTCGGTCGCGCTTGCCGGCGGCGAAATTCATCGCTACGCCATTCCGTTGGCGCTGGCCTGGGAAGACGAGGACGAAGGCCGTGTCGCTGCGCTACTGCACGCCACCCTGGCCAAGGTGCGGCGGCGCGCGCGCGTCGGCGTGCTGTTCGACGCCTTCTGGGACGACCGCTTCTGCTGCGCCGTGGTGTCGGCGATGGAACGGGGCGAGACGATCGACCTTGACGATGGAAAACTCGAATTCAATGCGATCGGCGTTTTTGCAGGATTCTCCTGCCCGGCGGCGGCAGACATTGTTCGCAGCGTTTCCGAGCATGGACGCCTGCGGGTGAATTTCGACAACAAGCTGGTGTTGAAGGGGTATCGCTGGCTGCTGGAAGGCATGCACCCGGAACTTGAAATGTCGCGTTTCCTGACCGAAATAGCGCATTTCTCCCATGTGCCCCAACTGGCCGGCACCGCGGAATACAGGGACGCGCAGGAGCAACGCTCGACCGTGTCGATCCTGGAGCGCTATATGGAAAACCAGGGCAACGCCTGGGCGTATACGCTGGATTATCTGGAGCGCCATCTGGATGTGCATCGCAGCAGGCCCGAGCAACCGTCGGATGTCCGCCACAGTGCCTACCTGGCGCTGATGAAGACGCTCGGCCAGCGCACGGCGCAATTTCACCAGGCGCTGGCCCTGTCCGACGAGGCGGGTGCCTTCGGCAGCGAGCCCGTCGACGCAGGGGACATCGCCGATTGGGTCAAGACGGTGCAGCACGAGATGGAGGCGATGTACGAACGTCTGGATCAGGCATTGTCGCAGTTGCCGGACGCGGCGCAATCCATTGGCCTTGATTTGCAAGCGGCAAGGCCGAAGCTCTACCAGCGCATCGTGCGGCCGGCCAGCCTGCGGCTGGATGCGATGAAGACGCGCTGCCACGGCAACTATCACCTCGGCCAGGCCTGGCTGGTGAACAACGATTTTCTGATCGCCAACTATGGCGGGGCGCCGGGACGCAGCTGGACCGAGCGGCGGCGCAAGCACACGCCGCTGCAGGATGTGGCGGGCATGCTGCTCTCCCTGGGCGAGGCCGGGACCGCCGCGCTGGACGAGGTGGCCAGCGGTTCGCCGGAGGTGGGCGCGGCGCTGCAGCGCCATGTCGACGACTGGGAACGGGCGGCGCGCCGGGCGTTCTTCCAGAGCTACCGGCGGGCGATGTCCGGGCATCCGTCCTATCCGGCCGAGCCTGCGACCGCCGAGGCGCTGATAACGCTGTTCCTCGCAAAAAAGGCAATCCTGCAGGTGAGCGACGCACTCGTGCATCATTCGACCGGCATCGTCGGCGCCATGCGGCGCCTGACCCAGGTGGCGCAGCGCTGAAGGGAGCATGGGCTTGACGACACGACGCCACGACATGCCATTCGGAACGCGGATCACGCCGGGCGGTGTGCAATTCCGCCTGTGGGCGCCCGGCTGCGAGCGGGTGGGCCTGTGCATCGCCGACGTGCCGCACGAACCGGTGCTGTCGATGACTGCCTGCGGCGACGGCTGGTTCGAGCTCGTCGTCCCGGATGTCGGGGTCGGGACGCGTTATCGGTTCGAGGTCAACGACGGCCTGCACGTCCCGGACCCGGTCTCGCGCTTCAATCCGGACGATGTACACAGCATGAGCGAGGTGATCGACCCGGCGGCCTTCGACTGGCAGGATGCGACATGGCGCGGACGGCCGTGGGAAGAAGCGGTGGTGTACGAACTGCACGTCGGCACCTTCTCGCCGGAGGGGACCTTCACCGGCGTGATCGAGCGGCTGGACTATCTGGTCGAACTGGGGGTGACGGCGATCGAGCTGATGCCGGTGGCGGATTTCCCGGGGGCGCGCAACTGGGGCTACGACGGTGCGCTGCTGTTCGCGCCGGACAGCCGCTACGGCCGGCCGGAAGACTTGAAGGCGCTGGTGCAGGCGGCGCACGCGCGCGGCCTGATGATGCTGCTCGACGTGGTCTACAACCACTTCGGACCGGAGGGCAACTACCTTCATGTCTACGCCGGAAAATTTTTCACCGAACGCCACCACACGCTGTGGGGCGCGGCGATCAACTTCGATGGCGCGGACAGCCGCCCGGTGCGCGAGTTCTTCATTCACAACGCGCTGTACTGGCTCACGGAATACCACTTCGACGGCCTGCGCCTGGATGCGGTGCACGCGATCATCGACGACTCCGCGCCGCACATCCTGACCGAACTGGCGGCGCGCGTGCACGCGGCGCTCGGCCCCGAGCGCCGCGTCCACCTGATCCTGGAAAACGACGCCAACGAGGCGCGCCATCTGGGCGCGGGACGCTACGCCGCGCAGTGGAACGACGACATCCACCACGCGCTGCACGTCCTCGCGACCGGCGAGACCGATGGCTATTACGCGGACTATGCCGATGCACCCGCGCGCCATCTCGGGCGCTGCCTCGCCGAAGGCTTTGCCTACCAGGGCGAGGTTTCGGCCTACCGCGACCGCAGCGCGCGCGGCGAGCCGAGCGCGCAGCTGCCGCCGCAGGCCTTCGTGAGCTTTTTGCAGAATCACGACCAGGTGGGCAACCGCGCATTCGGCGAGCGCATCGGCCAGCTCGCGCCGGCGGCTGCGGTGCGCGCGGCGGTTGCGGTCTATCTGTTGGCGCCGGCCGTCCCGATGCTGTTCATGGGCGAGGAGTTCGCGGCGACGACGCCGTTCCAGTTTTTCTGCGACTTCGGTGGCGACCTGCGTGCGGCGGTGACCGAAGGACGGCGGCGTGAGTTTCGCAAGTTCGCGCGTTTCACCGACACGGCGACACAGGCAGCGATTCCCGACCCCAATGAGCCCGCAAGCTTTGCTGCCTCGAAGCTCGACTGGGATTCGCTCGGCGACCCGGAACGGACGGGCTGGCTGGCCTATTACCGGAAACTGCTGCGGCTGCGCCGGGAAATCGTCGTGCCGCGGCTGCACGGTATGGCTGGCCACGCCGGCGCGTTCGAGACATTCGCTGCCGCCGGCCTGCGGGTGGAATGGCGCCTCGGCGACGGCTCGACGCTGCGGCTGCTGGCGAACCTGTCCGGCAAGCCGGTCGCTGCCGCCGCCCCGCCCGGGGAAATGCTGTTCGCCCTGGAGGCGACGGGGCAGGGCATGCTGGGGCCATGGTCGGTGCTGTGGACGCTGGAGGAATCGCCATGAGCACACTGCTTGACCAACTGTGCGAGCGCGTTGGCGTGCTGCCCGGCTACCACGACATCTGGGACGGATTCCATCGCACGCCCGACGTGACCCGGCGTGCTCTGCTCGAGGCCATGGGGCTGCCGGCGAACAGTGACGACGAGGTGGCGGCATCCCTGCGGGCGCTGGACCGGCGCGAGTGGACGCGGCCGCTGCCGCCGGTGCGGGTGGTACGCGAGCCGGCGCTGCCGCATCGCATCGCCATCAGGCTGGCGCTGGCCGAAGAGAAACAGGCGTTTCGCTGGCGTCTGCAGCGCGAGTCGGGCGCCGAAGACCACGGCGAATGCGTGCCGGCGGATCTGGAAGCGGCCGGACACTGCGATCTCGACGGCCAGGCTTTCGTGCGGCGTGTGCTGCCGCTGGATATGCCGCTGGAGCCGGGTTATCACCGCTTCATCCTCGAACGCGCCGACGGCCAGGGCGAGGCCGCCGGGATGTCGCTCATCGTCGCTCCCGCCACCTGCTACGTGCCGCCGGCGATCCAGGGCGAGGGGCGCGCATGGGGTTTCGCGGCTCAGCTCTACGGCATCCGCTCCGAACGCAACTGGGGCATCGGCGACTTCGGCGACCTGCGCAACCTGATCGAATTCTGCGCCGGGATCGGGGCCGGCACCGTGCTGCTCAATCCGCTGCACGCCCTGTTCCCGGATGCACCCGAGCACGCCAGCCCCTACAGTCCTTCCAGCCGCTCGTTCTTCAACACGCTGTACCTCGACGTCGAGGCCATCGCCGATTTCGCCGAGTGCGAAGAGGCTCGCGCGATGGTGCGCGTGCCGCAGTTCCAGGCGCGGCTGCGCGCATTGCGCGCCGTCGCCCAGGTCGATTACCGCGGCGTAGCGGAGGTCAAAAAGCAGGTCCTCGAGCGCCTGTATGAACATTTCCGCAGCGAGCACGTCGAGCGCGACAGCGAGCGGGCGAAGGGCTTTCGCGCCTTCCAGGCGACGCAGGGCGAGGGCCTGCGCAAACAGGCGCTGTTCGAGGCGCTGCAGGAACATTTCCACGGACAGGACAGCGCGGTGTGGGGCTGGCCGGTATGGCCGCAAGCCTACCGCGATCCCCACGCGGCCGAGGTGGAAGCCTTCCGCGAGGCCCATCCGGAACGGGTGGCGTATTTCGAATACCTGCAGTGGCAGGCGACCGGACAGTTGGCCGCAGCCGGCACCCGCTCGTGGGAACTGGGGCTCGGCATCGGCGTGATGCTCGATCTTGCGGTCGGCGTGGCGGAAGGCGGCGCCGCCACCTGGCGGCGGCGCGAACTCTACGCGCTCGGCGCCAGCACCGGCGCGCCGCCAGATTTGATCAACCGCATGGGGCAGGACTGGGGTCTGCCGCCATGGATCCCGCACCGGCTGACCGACGCGGCCTACGCGCCTTTCATCGAGCTCTTGCGCGCCAACATGCACGACGCCGGCGCGCTGCGCCTGGACCACGTGATGGGGCTGCAGCGCCTGTTCTGGGTGGCGCGCGGCCTGCCGATCGCAGAAGGCGCCTACGTGCTGTACCCGTTCGAGGATCTGCTCGGCATCCTTGCGCTGGAAAGCCAGCGTAACCGCTGTCTGGTGGTGGGCGAGGATCTCGGCACGGTGCCGGACGCGGTGCGTGATGCCCTGCATCCGATGAATGTGCTGTCGACGCGGCTGCTGTATTTCGAGCGGCAGGACAACGGCCGACTGCAGCCGCCACAGGCCTATCCGGAGAATGCCGCAGCCGCAGTGACCACCCACGACCTGCCGACGCTGGCGGGTTTCTGGCAGGGATTGGACATCGACCTGCGCGACCGCCTGCACCTGTTTCCGGACGACGAGGTGCGCAACCAGCAAGTGATCCTGCGCTCGGAAGACCGCGCCCAGCTATTGGTGGCGCTGGAAGGCGAGGGCGTGCTGCCGCCCGGCAGCGGGATGCAGCCGGTGGCTTTCCCCGAGATGACGCCCGAGCTGGCGGCCGCGGTCTACACCTACCTGGCACGCGCGCCGTCAAAACTGCTGTTGGTGCAGCTGGAAGACGCCTTCGGCGTGCATGAGCAGCCCAATCTGCCGGGCACCGTGGAGCCGGTCTATCCGAACTGGCGGCTGAAGGTACCGCTCGACCTGGAGGCGTGGTACGACAGCCCCTGGCTGCAAGCCCTTCTGCCGGCGTTGCGCCAGGCGCGTCCGGTGGTCCAGGTGTCCGGCCCGGCCGGCGGCGGGAGTGGGGAGGGCGTGCGCCTGTGGATTCCGCGCGCGACCTACCGCTTGCAGTTGAACCGCGATTTCAAGCTGCGCCAGGCGACGGCGCTGCTGCCCTATCTGGACGCACTCGGCGTCAGCCACTGCTACCTGTCGCCGATTTTCAAAGCGCGCCCTGGCAGCCGCCACGGCTACGACATCACCGACCACAGCAGCCTCAACCCGGAAATCGCCAACGCCGAGGATTTCGAGCAGTTCGTCGCGGGACTGAAGCATCGCGGCATGGGCCTGATCGTCGACATGGTGCCCAATCACATGGGTATCATGGGCGCCGACAACAGCTGGTGGCTGGACGTGCTGGAGAACGGCCCGGCCTCCCGCTTCGCCGGCTACTTCGACATCGACTGGTATGCCATCGCCGGGGAACTGCCGGGGCGGGTGCTGCTACCGGTGCTGGGCGACCACTACGGCGCCGTGCTCGAAAGCGGCGAACTCCGGCTCGTATTCGATTTGGAGGAGGGCGCCTTCAGCGTTTTCTATTACGAGCACCGCTTCCCGGTGGACCCGCGCGAGTACCCGCGCATCCTGAGCCACGACCTGGCGCGCCTGCAATCGCGCCTGGGAACCGAGGATGCGGCGCTGCTGGAATTCCAGTCGCTGGTCACGGCCTTCGGCCATCTGCCGGGACGCGACAGCCTGGACGCGGATTCGGTAGCCGAGCGCACCCGCGACAAGGAAATGCACAAACGCCATCTGGCCTCGCTTTATGTGGGTAATGCCGACATCGCGCAGTTCGTCGACGAGAACGTGACGGCGTTCAACGGCGCCGCGGCGCCGGGTGCCGAGGGTTTCGACCTGATGCACGAACTGCTGCAGGCCCAGGCCTATCGGCTGGCGTTCTGGCGCGTGGCCTCGGACGAAATCAACTATCGCCGCTTCTTCGACATCAACGACCTGGCGGCGCTGCGCATGGACAACCCCGAGGTGTTCGAGGCCACGCACAGCCTGGTGCGCGAACTCCTCGCGCGCGGCTACGTGAACGGGCTGCGCATCGACCATCCGGACGGCCTCTATGACCCGAAGGCATATTTCGGGCGCCTCCAGGCGATGGCGGCGGCGCCCGAAACGGACGCAGAGAACACGCGGCCGCTGTACCTGGTGGTAGAGAAAATCCTTGCCGCCCACGAGCATCTGCCGGAATCGTGGCAGGTTCACGGCACCACCGGCTACGACTTCGCGGCGGCGTGCGGCGGCCTGTTCGTCGACGCCGCCGCCGAAGCCCATTTCAACCGCATCTATCAGGGCTTCATCGGTGCGCATCCGGATTTCGACGAGATGGTGCGTACCAACAAGCACCTGATCATGGAGACTGCGCTGGCGGGCGAGCTGCAGGTGCTGGCGACCCAGCTGACGCGGCTGGCCAAGGGGGACCGCCGTACCTGCGACTTTACCTTCAACAGCCTGCGTGGCGCACTGGCCGAAATCGTCGCCGGCTTCCCGGTCTACCGCACCTACGTCGCGGACTGCGAGACCACGCCGGACGACGCCCGCTACGTGGAGTGGGCGGTTGGCGTGGCGAAGAAGCGCAGCACGGCTGCGGACCCCAGCATTTTCGATTTCGTCCGCGACGTCCTTCTGGCGCGCCAGGGGCAGGGCCGCAGCGAGGACTACCGGCAGGCGGCGTGCGCCTTCGCCATGAAGTTCCAGCAGTACAGCAGCCCGGTGATGGCGAAGGCGGTGGAGGACACCACCTTCTACCAGTACACCCGGCTGCTGGCCCTGAACGAGGTCGGCAGCGAGCCGCATCGCTTCGGCGTGTCGCTGACGGCCTTCCATCACGAGAACCAGGCGCGCGCGCGCCGCTGGCCGCACGCCATGCTGGCCGGTTCCACCCACGACAGCAAGCGCTCGGAGGACGTGCGGGCGCGACTTGCCGCGCTCTCGGAAATGCCGGACGCGTGGCGTCACGCGCTGTCCCGCTGGAGCAAGCTCAACCGCAGCAAGCGCCGCAGGCTGGACGCCGAACGCGCGCCCAGCCGCAACGACGAGTACCTGCTGTACCAGACCCTGCTCGGAATATGGCCGTTCGAGGCGGCGGATGCCGACGCGCTGGCCGGGCTGGCGCAGCGGGCCGAGACCTACATGACCAAGGCCGTACGCGAGGCCAAGGTGAACAGCTCGTGGATCAATCCGAACGCCGACTACGAAGCGGCGACCGGCGACTTCGTCCGCGCGCTGCTGGCGCCCGAGCCGAATAACCTGTTTTTGCGCGACTTCGTGCCGTTCGCGCAGCGGGTCGCGCGCGTGGGCGTCTTCACCAGCCTGGCGCAACTGCTGCTCAGGCTGGCCTCGCCCGGCGTGCCGGACTTCTACCAGGGCAACGAACTCTGGGATTTCAGCCTGGTGGATCCCGACAACCGGCGGCCGGTGGACTACGCGCAGCGACAGGCGGCGCTGCAGGCGATCCGGGCCGCGTGCGCCGAGCGCGGCGAGGCGGCGTACGTGGGCGAGTTGCTCGAACGGGTGCAGGACGGGCAGATCAAGCTATACCTGACATGGAAGACGCTGGCGCTGCGTCGCGAATGCGAGGTGCTGTTCCGCGACGGCGACTACCTGCCGCTCAAGACCCACGGCGCGCGCGCGGAACAGCTGTGTGCCTTCGCCCGCCAGCGCAATGGCGAGACCCTGGTGGTGCTGGTGCCACGCCTGTTCGGCAGCCTCATGGGCGAGGACGGCCGCGTGCCGGTCGGCGCCGCGGTGTGGGGCGACACCTGGGTCGAACTGCCGCCGGAGCGGATGCACGTGCAGTGGGATAATGTGCTGACCGGGCAGACCGTCGCCATGCAGGCCCTGGGTGAAGCGCACGGCCTGCTGGCGGCACAGGTGTTCGAGTGGTTTCCCTATGCGTTGCTGTGGACGCACCCAAGACCCGATTCATTACCTGAGGAGGAGCAACATGACTGAAATCGATCCGAACGAACAGGCGTCTGGCGCACCGGGATTCTGGCATCGCTACCGTCTGCCGATCGTCGTCGCCGTAATCGGCATTGCCATCATCGGCTGGCTTTATGTCTCCAAGGGCATCGCGGTGAGACAGGTGCAGGAAGACGTGATACAGGCGCAGGAATCCGTGGCGGCCCAGCGCGCGGAATGGAGCAAGCAGGCCGAGGCCCGCCAGGCCGAGCTGGTGAAGCAGTCGCTCAACCAGTTCGGCGTGCCGTTGGCGTGGGCGGTCCGTCGCGAAATGATGGCGGGCAACCTGGATCAGGTGGATCAGTACGTGTCCGACCTGGTGAAGCTGAACGGCTTCGAGGGCGTGACGGTGGCGAAGGCGGACGGCTCGATCGTCGTGGCCAGCGATCGCAGGAATATGGGCGTCGCCTTCGGTAGTCTCTATGCCGAACGCTATCTGACTGCGGAGCAGATCACCGCCGAGGAGACCGCGCCCGGGCAGTGGCTGCTGATGGTGCCGGTGATGGGGCTGAATGCGCGCCTCGGTACGGTGGCCATCGACTACCGGGCGCCGCCGCCTGCACCCGTCGAGCCGTCCGCACCCGTCGAATAGGCCCGATCAGGCCGCGCGCTGCAGCAGCACGACGGATCGCGGCGCCACTTCCAGCCGGGCGCCGGCCAGGAGCGGCGGCGTCGCGTCGATCCAGCCCCGCGCGGTGTCGAGCAGCAGTGCCCAGCGTTCGCCCCAGGGATTCCCGGGCAGGGTGAACACCAGCGTCTCGTAGTGGGCGTTGAAGATCAGGTAGAAACTGGCGTCGGTTACCGGGTCGCCGTGGGTGTTGGGGTTGGGAATGGTGTCGCCGTTGATGAAGATGCCGAGGCTTTTGGCGAACCATTCGCCCCAGTGCTCCTCGCTCATCTGCGTGCCTTCGCGCGTGAACCAGGCAATGTCCTCGCAGCCGGCGCCGTGAATGGCGCGGCCGAGGAACCAGCGGCGGCGACGAAACGCCGGGTGGGCATGGCGGAAGGCGATCAGTCGCCGGGTGAACGCATGCAGCGCCAGGTCGACCTGTTCCCAGTCGAGCCAGGAGATTTCGTTGTCCTGGCAGTAGGCGTTGTTGTTGCCGTGCTGGGTGCGGCCGATTTCGTCCCCCGCGAGCAGCATGGGTACGCCCTGCGACAGCATCAGGGTGACGAGGATATTGCGCTGCTGGCGCGCACGCAGGACAAGGATATCGGGATCGTCGGTGGGACCTTCGACCCCGCAGTTCCAGGCGCGGTTGTCATCGGTGCCGTCGCGGTTGCCCTCGCCGTTGGCTTCGTTGTGCTTGTCCTGGTAGGACACCAGGTCGCGCAGGGTGAAGCCGTCGTGGGCGGTGACGAAGTTGATGCTGGCGTACGGGTTGCGCGAGTCATCGGCGTAGAGGTCGGAGCTGCCGGTGAAGCGGTAGGCGAACTCGGCCAGGGTTTCGTCCTGGCCGCGCCAGAAGTCGCGCAGGCTGTCGCGGTACTTGTCGTTCCATTCCGACCAGCCGGGCGGGAAATTGCCGACCTGGTAGCCGCCTTCGCCGACATCCCACGGCTCGGCAATCAGCTTGACCTGGCTGATCACCGGATCCTGCTGGATCAGGTCGAAGAAGGCGGACAGCCGGTGCACATCGTGCAGTCCGCGTGCCAGCGCGGCGGCGAGGTCGAAGCGGAAGCCGTCCACATGCATCTCGAGCACCCAGTAGCGCAGCGAATCCATGATCAGCTGCAGCACGTGGGGATGGCGCATGTTGAGGCTGTTGCCGGTGCCGGTGTAGTCCATGTAGCGGCTGCGGTTGTCTTCCAGCAGCCGGTAGTAATACGCGTTGTCGATGCCCTCGAAACACAGCACCGGCCCGTACTCGCTGCCCTCTGCGGTATGGTTGTAGACCACGTCGAGGATGACCTCGATGCCGGCCTGGTGCATCGCCTTCACCATCTGCTTGAATTCGGCGACGGCGGCGCCGGGGCGCTTGTCGGCCGCGTAGCCGGTGTGCGGCGCGAGGTAGGCGATGGAGTTATAGCCCCAGTAGTTGCGCAATCCCTGGTCGGTCAAGTGCTTGTCGTGCACAAAATAATGCACCGGCATCAGCTCGACGGCGGTGACGCCCAGGTGCCTCAGGTACTCGACCGATGCCGGGTGCGCAAGACCGGCATAGGTGCCGCGCAGTTCGGACGGCACCTCCGGGTGGCGGGCGGTAAAGCCCTTGACGTGCAGCTCGTAAATGACGGTTTCGTGCCAGGGCCGCCGCAACAGGCGGTCTCCCGCCCAATCGAAGGCAGGCTGCTGGACGATGCACTTGGGCATGAAAGGCGCGCTGTCGGCATCGCTGCGTACGTCCGGGTCTTCGGCGAAGGGGTAGGGAAACACCGCTTCGTCCATCTGAACGTCGCCGTCGATGGCTTTGGCGTAAGGATCGAGCAGCAGCTTGGCGGGGTTGCAGCGGTGGCCGTTTTGCGGCTGCCACGGGCCATGCACGCGAAAGCCGTAGCGCTGCCCCGCCTTGATCGAAGGGAAGTAGCCGTGCCAGCAGTGGCCGCTGACCTCCGGCAGGTCGACGCGGGTTTCGCGGCCCGCTTCGTCGAACAGGCACAGTTCGACGCGCTCGGCGACTTCCGAGAACAGCGAGAAATTGGTGCCGCCATTGTCGCAGGTGGCGCCGAGCGGGTAGGAATTACCAGGCCAGATTTTCATGTTCGGGGATGCGTTATTGTTTCGTTGGCTATAAACAATGGGTAGGAGACATTACCCATGAGGGGAACAGTAGTGGAGAACCGCGATGCTTGAAAGACGGGGGCGCGAAAAGGTGATGGCGTTTGTGATGGCGGGGGGCGAGGGCTCACGCCTGCGGCCCCTGACGGCAGACCGCTGCAAACCGGCGGTGCCGTTTGGCAGCCGCTACCGCATCGTCGATTTCGTGTTGAGTAATCTGGCAAACTCCGATATTCGTTCAATCTACTTGCTGGTGCAATACAAACCGCAGTCGCTCATCGAACATATCCGCAAGGCGTGGACGGTCTCCGCGCTGTTCTCCGAGCAGTTCGTGACAGTGGTGCCGCCGCAGATGACGCAGGAACATATGCAGTTCGGCGGCACGGCAGACGCGGTGTATCAAAGCCTGAATCTGATGAACATGCATCGCCCGGATCTGGTGGCGGTGTTCGGCGCGGACCATATTTATCGCATGGATGTGCGGCAGATGGTACGTTTCCATAGCGAGAACGAGGCGGACGTCACGGTGGCCGCGCTGCCGGTGCCGCTCGACCAGGCTTCCAGCTTCGGCATCATCAAAACCGATGCGGCGGGAAAAATCCAGGGATTCCAGGAAAAGCCCGCGCAGGCGAAGCCGATGCCGAACGATCCGCAGCGCGCCTACGCATCGATGGGAAATTATCTGTTCAACGCGGATCTGCTGAGGTCCGCACTGGAGGAGGCACACCAGCGCGGCGAGACGGATTTCGGCCACCATGTGCTGCCGCGCCTGTCGCAGACCCATCGGGTGTTTGCCTACGACTTTTCAACCAACGTGGTGCCCGGCACCAAGCCTTATGAGGAGGCGTGCTATTGGCGCGATGTGGGTACCCTGGACACCTATTTCGAGGCGCACATGGACGTGCTTGGCGTCGAGCCGTGCTTCGACGCTTTCAACCCGCAATGGCCGATCTATTCCAGCCATTACCAGGGCCCGACCGCGCGGGTGATACGCGGCGCGCTCGACAACGTGCTGCTGGGCGCGGCGACCATCGTCAGCGACGCGACTATCCGCAATTCGCTGCTGCGGCGCGAAGTGGTGGTCGAACCGGGGGCCGTGATCGAGGACTGCGTGATCATGGACTATGTGCACATCGGCGCCGGCGCCAGGCTGCGGCATGCGATCATCGACCGGCATAACAAGATCGCGCCCGGCGCCCGGATCGGCTACGACCACGAGCAAGACCGCGCAGCCGGCTATCATGTCACCGAAGGCGGGCTGGTCGTGCTTCCGCTGGGAGATGTCCGGTATTACGCGCGCGAGGGCTATCGTAACGGCGGCGGGTATTCCGAGTAGAAGGGGATTTTCTCCCGCAAAAGCGGTTCACCACAGAGACACAGAGGCACAGAGTTGAGAAAAAGGAAAAGTCCTGTACGCACAATTTTTCTCTGTGACTCTGTGACTCTGTGCCTCTGTGGTGAACGATTTTATTTCCCGAGCCGATATGCACCCCGCCCTGCTGATTCTCAACGCCGGCTCTTCCAGCCTCAAATTCGCCGTCTATCAGGCCGGCCCGGTGGACGACCTGCAAGCGGAGTATCGCACCGCAATGGGCGCTTCCAGGTGTTTCACGCGCCCGACGCCGGAGGCCTGATCGACCACGCCGTTACCGCGGCAAACCACGAACAGGCGCTAAATCAGGTATTGGACTGGCTGGAAGCCCGCCACTGCGGCCAGGCATTCCACGCCGCCGGGCATCGCGTGGTGCATGGCGGCACCGACTACATCCATCCGGTGCGGATCGATGAACACGTTCTCTCGAAGCTGGAAAGTCTGATTCCGCTGAGCCCTGCACCAGCCCCACAACCTGGCGGGCATCCGCGCACTGGCCCGGCTGCGCCCGGGCTTGCCGCAGGTCGCCTGCTTCGATACCGCCTTCCACCACATGCTGCCGCCGCCGGCCCGGCAGCTGGCTCGGCCTGACGCTGGACGAGGCCGCCAACCGTCGCCATGGTCCCCGCATCAGCATGCCGCACAGCAGCATTTCGGCCTGGGTCATCCCCACCGACGAAGAGCAGGCGATCGGCAGGACAAGCGAACAATGGGTACCTGAAATGTCGGAACAGGCCCGTTGCTGGACGGCCAGCGTGATCGTGGCGGGGGGACATTCGTAGCCGGCGATGAACTGCATGACCAGTGCGCGGGCCATCCGGTATAACCAGCCACTTGGTTGCCGTCTTTTGGCAACCAAGTGCCACGAACCGGAAATAACGAAACATGAAACAGCGTCTTTTTCCGCCATGCGTCGTTGCAGCCCCTTGCCGTATACCGCCATACGGCGGCGGGTCTGCGCCTGGCCTGGCGAAAAAACCCGTCTGTTTCATTTGTTCCGCCATTTCCGGTTCGCAACACTAGTGGAATGGCTAGTGATTATTCGTCCCGAGCCAGCATGAACGCTTTCAGGGCTACGGCATCGTTGAAACGTTCTTCCTTCGACCCGAACAACAAGGTCGCGGGTCCGCTACCGATCAGCCCGGTCAAACGTTCCAGCGCCACTGGCTGCTGGCGCAACTCCTGCGCGTAGCGCTGCTGGAACGCTTCCCACTTTGCCGGATCGTGATCGAACCACTTGCGCAGTGCGGTGCTGGGCGCAAGCTCCTTCAGCCACAGATCGACGTGGGCCTTTTCCTTGGTGAGCCCGCGCGGCCACAGCCGGTCAATCAAAATCCGCATGCCGTCCGCGGAGGACGGTGCTTCATAGACACGCTTTACCTGGATGTTCATGCCGTCATCCTGGCGCCACTACAGCTGTGCCGCTTCGCGCCGGCCACGACACGTCGCGACAAAATGGCAACCAAGCTCGTTGAACCGTCCGCCGCATGGGCAAGTCGGGTGCACGTGTGAGTATCATCGAACGATGCCATGAGGACTCGGCAGGTCAGGTGGCCGGTTCCTCGTTGCCGGTTGGCAACGGCTCACCCCCTTGCAGCTGATCGTCCTGGGGCTGGTCATCCTGGGGCTGGGACTCGCCTGCACCGGCCTTGCGCCGTAGCTTCTCTTCCTTTTTCTGTTTCTTGGCGAGGTCTCGCTGACGCTTCGCAAACGAATAATTAGGTTTGGCCATATGACATCTCTTTTGCTGGTTTGTGAAAGCTAATAGGGTAAGCCATTTCCCCGCTGATTGTTCAGCTGTTCTCATGACGCCCATTTCCCCATTCGTCGTGCCCCTTGCGCTGACCGTTGCGCTCGGCCCTGACACGTGCTCCCGGAACCCATGGCCTTGGCGCTTGCCTGCGCGACGCCCCGGTTTGAGAGCCGGATTAATGGGGCCTGGGTTTCGGCAAGGATTTCGCCGGCTTGATCTGAATGACCGTGCCTTCGCGGCGCGGGTCGGCGGCACCGTGATGGGTGCCCGTTGTGAGGTCGATGGCGACAGCCTGCACCGATCCGATTGTTTCCCGGCAGCTATCCGTCCCCGCTTCGTCCAGGCCGATATGTCCCAGGCTGCGCAAGGCATCCTGGGCGGCGACGCTGAAATGCGGCTGCATGAACGCGGCACCGCCTTCGCAACTCACCCGCCCCGCTGCATGGGTCACCGACAGGCGTGGCGCGGCGATGGCCTGCTGCAGGGGCATGCCGTGATCGATGAGGTTGAGCGTGACATTGAGCATCGAGTTGATGATGGTGGCGCCGCCGGGCGAGCCGTATGCGGCGACGGGTTTGCCGTCTTTCAGCAGCAGCAGCGGCGCCATGCTGGAACGCGGACGCTTGAACGGCGCGACGTCGTTGGCACCAGGATTGCCGGTGGCGGGGTCGGCGACAGGCAGGAAATTGAAATCGGTCAATTCATTGTTGAGAAGGAAGCCATAGCCGGGCACGGTGATGCCGGAACCCCAGGTGTATTCGATGGTAGTGGTGGCACTCACCATGTTGCCCCAGCGATCGACGATGGCGAAGTGGGTGGTATGGAGGCTTTCTTCGCGTGTACGGGGTGGCTTCGGCCGCATGGCGGCAGAATCGTCCTGGAGCGCGATGTCACCTGCCTGCGGCGTGTCCATGCGGCGGTCGGGCCGGATCAGGGCGGAACGCGTCGCAAGGTAGTCGGGATTCAGCAGGGCACGCTGCGGCATCGCCGCAGCATCGTCGTCACCGATCCACACCGCACGGTCGGCAAAGGCCAGGCGCATCGCCTCGACCATCACATGCAGGGTCCTGGGACTGCCAAAGCCATAACCCTGCGAGGCGTCACCGAGTGGAAAGCGTTCGAGCAGCTTCAGGATTTCAAAAAGGGTGAGGCCGCCGGAGGAGGGCGGCGGCATGCCGGCAAGCGTCCAGCCGCGATAGCGGCCGATCAACGGCGCGCGGATCGCGACTTTATATCGCGCCAGATCGGCCAGAGTCATGCGGCCCTTGCCTGCGTCACCGAGTTCGCTGCGCTCGCGCTGCTGCGCCCTGACGATGGCGCGCGCGATCGGACCGCGATAGAAGGCATCCGGTCCCCTGGCCGCAATCAGCTTCAGGGTCTTCGCCAGGTCGGGCTGCACCAGCCAGTCGCCTTCGGCCAGCGGCACGCCGCCAGGACGGAAGGTCGCGGCGGTTTCCGGCTGGATCTGCGTGCGGCCGTCATCGTTCGCGATATCCTCCGCGAGGAAGCGGTTGACGCGAAAGCCGTGCCCGGCGAGTTCGATCGCGGGGGCCAGCGTATCGGCCAGTTTCATCGTTCCCCAGCGGCGCAATGCGGTGTCGATGCCCAGGAGCGTGCCCGGCACGCCCACGGCGAGACCGCTGGTCGAGGCCAGCGGGAAACGCATCGGCAGGCCGTCGGGCGCAAACATATCGGCACGGGCATGTGCCGGGGCGCGTTCGCGCGAATCGACAAAGAATGTTTCGCCGGTCCGGGCCAGGTGAACCAGCATGAAGCCGCCACCACCGATGCCGGACGATTGCGGCTCAACGACGTTCAACGCAAACTGCACCGCTGCGGCGGCATCGATAGCGTTGCCGCCCTGCGCAAGGATGCGCGCACCAGCGGCGGCGGCGGCGGGTTGCGAGACCGCTACCACGCCGGCTGGCGAGGCGGCCAGCACGGGCGACGACAGCAGACAGAGGACGAACCAGTGCGCAATGCGATTCATGGATAACAGTCGGGAGCGGCAGAACAGGCCAGAGCCCGCACCGGTTTGGCCGTACGCGTCAATGCGCGGGCCCGACGGTCTCAGCCGGGTTTACCGTCGATGCGCGGACGCAACAGCATCGGCGTATACATCCAGGCGAACAGGCCGAATGCGGCGATCCATATCAACCCGGCCACGACCATGCCCTGCGTGTAGGCGGCCGGGAAAAGCAGTGGCAGCGCGACGCGAGCCAGTGCGGCGAGGTTGATCGCCACGAAAGCCAGTGTCATGACCGACGGTGGTTCCAGCTGGCGACCGGTGTGGCCGAGCGACACGCGCGCCATCATGCCCAGGGTCAGGACACCGATGGCGCCCGCAGTGAAGGCGTGCAGCGCGCTGCCGGCAGCGGCGCCCCATCCTGCCGCCGTCAGCGCCAGCAAGGCGAAGCCGATCGGGATCCACGCATAGCCCAGATGCAGGATCCACAGCAGCGGCACCGACCAGAGCTTCGAGGTATACCAGCCCGCCACGCGGATGGCATGGACCGCCGCCGCCACGGCGGCGAGCAGGGCCGTGACAGGAGAAACCGGCGCGATCAGCGCGGCAATCAGCGCCGTCGGGGTGGCGACCGGCACCAGCCATTCGATGGTTTTCCAGCGCCGCGCACGGGTGTGCAGCTTGTTGTCGGTGAAGCTGGGGATCACTCGCCCGCCCATCACCGTGATTATCATCGCCACTACGTAGACAGCCATGAGCAGCCCGGGCTTTGCCGTGCCCGAGGTCCAGTGCAGGGCATCGGTATGTACCAGTGCATTGGCTGCGGTCAGCGCCAGCAGCAGGATGGGAAATGGATAGTTGTGCAGCTGTTTCGCCCGCAGGATCGGCCATGCCAGCGTAACCGTCAACACCGGCAGAAACGCCAGGTCGACCAGTGCGACCAGTCCGGCCGGCAGGCCTGGAATCAGGAAACACAGTCGTCCCGCAAACCACAACAGGAACAGCGCGGCCAGCGGTCGCCCCGAGAGTGTGCGGATGCCGGTCCAGTTCTGCGCCGCAGCGAGCAGGAAGCCGGCGATCACCGATACGGCGAAGCCAAACACCATTTCATGACCGTGCCAGACCAGCGGCAGCATTTCGCCCGGAGTCATGACGCCGTCCAATACAAGCAGCCACAGTACCATCAAGAGCACGGCATAGAGGCCGGCCGCCAGGAAAAATGGCCGGAAGCCGAGGGCGAAAGGTGCCCAGCCGGCGGACGGCGGGCGCTTCTGCAGATCTTCGATGGGCAGCTTGGCCATGGGGTGCGGTTGGGATCGATAATAGTGAGGCGTATCGATACTTGCCCCATGAAGGGCACTGGCGCACCGGACGAAATGCCGGTGCGTGCGTTTAGCGGATCGACAGCGTGAAATGGTGGATTTTTCTGGTCCGGCAATCAGCCCGTGCTCCAGGCACGGGGCCGTCTCATTCCTGCAATCTTGCAGGCCTGCTGCACATAGCCATAGGGAAACAGTTGGGACAGCTTCTTCTGTGCATCCTTGCCCACGCGTTCGGCCAGGTGCTTGATGACGTAACGCGCGTCGGCGGCGATCTGGTTCTCCTCGTAGAAGTCGCGCATGAAATGGACGACATCCCAATGGTCGTCGGTGAGCTGGATGTTCTCGCTCTCGGCCAGGGCTTTGGCCACGTTCTCGTTCCAGTCTGCCGGCTCGATCAGATAACCTTCAGTATCGCGCTCGGGCATATCGCTCACCATGGCCTTAACTCCTTTTCCAGTGGTCACTTAATGATTTATTTAGCATGTATGTTTACATGTTCTGCCGTCGCAATCAAGCCTGCAAGAGGCGGAAAACCCTCGTTAAGTTCCCCCTCCGCTGAATTGGACGCCCGGTTGCCGCTCCGGCAAGGCCTCCACCAGCAGCTCGCGACGTGCGTGCGTCATGGCCTCGACGCCGGGTTCGCTCAGGTACGATTTGGCATCGGATACCGCAGCAGCCAGTAATTCGGCCGCCAGCGCGTCGGGATCGTGGCCGACCGATTTGGCGAGGGCCCGCAGTTCGATCCAGGGATCTTGCGGCAACCAGATTTCCATCGGCTGGCCGCTACCGGATGCTGTGGGTGGGGGCATCTGCTCGCCGCCCTGCCTTTCGCCCAGTAACCGGCCCATCACATCGGCAATACTTGAGGCAGCCGAAGACGCCTGGCCCGCAGGCTCAGGCTGGAGCCGGATCTTGTTGATGAAGTACCTTTCGAAATCGACCTTGGCCTGGTGCACCCAGCGCCCCTGGCGCATCCAGTTGATGTTGCGCAGCGGCACCTGTGGCTCCGACAGGTAGGCCGCACCCGTGTTGCCCATGTCGCTCAGCCATTTGACGCGCTGTGGCACGTGGCTCGCCAGCGGCGCATCGCCGAGTTGGGCGAGGATGTTCTGCACCACGATCTCGCCAGCCTTCTGGATCGAGTACGCCGAGTCGGGCGCGCCCACCGGTACGGGCGTTTTTGTTACAGCCGGTTGTGCTGCACAGGTACCAAGCGCGAACACATTGGGATAGTTCGGATTACGCAGGTATTCATCCACCTGTACCAGCCCGTGCTCATCGACCAGTCCGGTAGCACTGCGTATGCCCGGCACGCCGCCAAAGACCGGCCAGTAAACCGAATAGGCATAGGGCAGGGTGTGGGTCTGTTTTTCGTTGCCGGCAGCATCGAGTTCGACCACGTGGATGATGTCCTGATCGATGCGCAGCGTGCGTGCGTTGCAGATCACGCTGATCTTGTTGTCGGTCAGCGCCGCGGCCAGTGCGCCGCGGCTGGTGTCTTCGCTGCCCAGCCCGAGGTGGCCGGGCCAGGGCTCCGGGGTCACCAGGGTGATCGGCACCCGCTCGCGGATGTTGCGTCGCTTGAGGTCGGCGTCGACCAGGAAAGCATATTCATAGAGCGGTCCCAGCACGCTGGCGCCTGGCGCCGCGCCCACCACGATGGGGCCGGGATGGCGCACGAATTCGCGATACGCCGCCAAGGCGCGCTCGGCCTCGTCGATGTGTATCACCGAATGGGTGTATTCGGCGAGGCCGGGGATGTCGTCACGCATGCCGACGACGCCGGTGGCGATCAGCAGGATGTCGTAGAACAGCCCGTCGCCATTTTCCAGATCGATCTGCCTGACTTCGGGCTGGATGCGCTTGACCCCGCTGTGGATGAACTTGATGCCGCGCGATTCCAGATAGGGGGCAATGGGGAAAGCGATGTCGGCGCGCTCGCGCCAGCCCATGGCGACCCACGGATTGGACGGAACGAAGTGGAAGTAGGGTTTGTCCGACACCACGGTCACTTCGTCGTGCGGCCCCAGCCTGGCTTTCAGCGCATAGGCCGTGGGTACGCCTGCGATGCCGGCCCCCAGGATGACAACATGCGTCATTTCAGTCTCCTCGATCGATTAGGGTTAGCCGCGCGGGCGCACCAGCTGCCAGGCGCGAACCAGGTAGGTGGTTGCGGCAAAGCCGCTCCAGACATGCACCAGGCGCGTGAACGGGAAAATGAGGAAGATCGTCATGCCGAGGAACAGGTGGGTCTTGAACACCCAGCCCGCACCTGCCAGCAGTTCGACTGCGTTGCCGCGAAAGGTGACGATGTGCTGCGCCCATCCGGCCAGCAGCATCATCATGCTGCCGTCCAGATGCTGTGCCGACAGCGGAATGGTCGCGAGGCCGAGCAGCAGTTGCAGCCACAGCAGCAGCAGGATCAGGATGTCGCTTGGCTTCGAGGTGGCGCGGATGCGCGGCTCGGTCAGCCGGCGATGCAGCAGGAGCGAGATGCCGATGAGGGCGAGCACGCCCGCGATGCCGCCCGAGACCATGGCGAGAATCTGCTTGGCGCCGGAACTCATGAAGGGCTCGTAGACGTAATGCGGCGTCAGCATGCCGAAGAAATGGCCGAAGAACAGGAACAGCACCCCGATGTGGAACAGGTTGCTGCCCAGCCGCAGCTGGCCGCGCTTGAGCAGCTGCGACGAATCGCTCTTCCACGTGTACTGCTCGCGGTCGAAGCGGATCAGGCTACCCAGCAGGAATATCGTCAGGGCGATGTAGGGATAGATCCCGAACAGGAAAGTTTGCGAGTAGGTCATTTTCCGATACTCCTTATAACCAGGGTTTTCACCACAGAGACACGAGAAGATCAAACAGGCGGTGTGTCGTAATACTGTGCTTTTCCCCTGTGTCTCTGTACCTCTGTGGTTAAACGGTTTTAATCAATGGGACCGGGACGTGGCCACCTGACGGTGCGAGACAGGCATCTGTACCACCGCGACCTGCGAGGTGGGATTCATTAAAGGCTCGATGCCGTCGATCGACGGGCCGAACATTTCCATTGCCTCGTCCATATCGCGCACCGGCGGCTCGGCCAGCGCCTGCGCTTCCACCGGCGACAGCGCTTCCAGCAACTGGAACGCGGTGGCATAAGGGCTGCCGCTGGCATCGAGCTTGCGGCCGATGGCGGCGAGCACGTGGACGGCGTCGCCCAGCAGGACCAGGGCTTCTTCCGGCGGCAGCAGCGAGAGGAATTCGAGGAACAGCGGCACGTAATCCGGCAGTTCCGTGGCGCTGGCGTCGAAGTCGTGCTTCCAGTATTCGTTCAGCAGATCGGTCATCGCGGAGCCGCGATCGCGCGATTCGCCGTGGATGTGCTCGAACAGGTGCAGCGAATGCGAGGGGTTGCGGTCGAAGGTGGCGACGTAGTTTTCCTGTAGCGCAATCAGCCCGGATTCACGTAACTGCTTTAACAGCGGCGCCAGTCGGGAACATGCATCGCCGTTGAAACCTGCCTCGTCCACCAGCGCGTCTTCCAGCTCGGGTAGCGCCGCCAGCCAGTCGGACTCGGGGTACATCAGCAGCAGAGACAGGATTTTGAAGGTTTTCATCGTGTGGTTTCCTGTATTAACGGACTGTACCAGTCGTCATTGCGGAGCGTGACGCGACGTGGTAATCCAGGCCGTCAATGCCGCTGGCATTCTGGATTGCTTCGCGTTGCTCGCAATGACGGTTCGGAAATTGTGAGTCATGTTCTTACCCCGTCTTCTTCCTGGCATGCAGCTGCGAGAGGTCGACCGGAACCGAATTTTTCCGGTTGCCGAACAGGCTGGTCTTGGGCGATACGCCGTCGGAGCAGCCGTTGCCGAAGGTGAAGCCGCAGCTCGACTTTTCCTCGAAGGTGTTGATCGTCTCTTCGCGGTGGACGGTCGGGATGACGAACCGGTCCTCATAGTCGGCAATCGCCAGATAGCGGTACATTTCGTCGGCCTGCGCCGAGGAGAGCCCCACCTGATCGAGCGCGGCAGTATTGGGCTTGCCTTCCACCGATTTGCCGCGCATGTAGGCGCGCATCGCCAGCAGGCGGTCCAGCGCAACGACGATCGGTTTTTCCTTGCCGCCGGTCAGCAGGTTGGCGAGATAGGCGATCGGGATGCGCAGCGACTTCGTGTCGGGAATGATGCCGTTCATGCCCATCTGGCCCGATTCGGCGGCGGACTGGATCGGAGAGAGTGGCGGCACGTACCACACCATCGGCAGCGTGCGGTATTCCGGATGCAGCGGGAAGGCGATCTTCCAGTCGATCGCCATCTTGTAGATTGGCGACTGCACCGCCGCGTCGAGCCAGGCCTCGGCGATGCCTTCGGCGCGCGCGGCGGCGATGACGGACGGGTCGGAAGGGTCGAGGAATATCTTCAGCTGCGCTTCGTAGAGCTCCTTCTCATCGGCCACGCTGGCGGCTTCCTCGATGCGGTCGGCGTCGTACAGGATCACGCCGAGGTAGCGGATGCGCCCGACGCAGGACTCCGAGCACACGGTCGGCTGGCCCGCTTCGATGCGCGGGTAGCAGAAGATGCACTTCTCGGCCTTGCCGCTCTTCCAGTTGTAGTAGATCTTTTTGTAGGGGCAGCCCGAGATGCACATGCGCCAGCCGCGGCACTTGTCCTGGTCGACCAGCACGATGCCGTCCTCCTCGCGCTTGTAGATCGAGCCGGAGGGGCAGGAGGCCACGCAGGTCGGGTTGAGACAATGCTCGCACAGGCGCGGCAGATACATCAGAAAGGTATTCTCGAAGGTCGAGTGCATTTCCTTCTGCACGTTGTCGAAGTTCTTGTCTCGTCCGCGCGAGGAAAACTCTCCGCCGAGGTCGTCCTCCCAGTTGGGGCCCCAGTGGATCTTGTCCATCTTCTTGCCGGTGATGGCGGAGATCGGGCGCGCCGTGGGCGGTGTCTCCGACAGCGGTGCCTTTTGCAGATGCTGGTAGTCGAAGGTGAAAGGCTCGTAGTAGTCGTCGATTTCCGGCAGGTTGGGGTTACCGAAAACGTTGGCGAGAATCTTCAGGCGGCTTCCCTGGCGTGGCTCCAGCTTGCCGTCGCCCTTGAGTTTCCAGCCGCCGTTCCATACGTCCTGGTTTTCCCACTGTTTGGGATAGCCGATTCCGGGCTTCGACTCGACGTTGTTGAACCACACGTATTCCATGCCCTCGCGCGCGGTCCACACGTTCTTGCAGGTGACCGAGCAGGTGTGGCAACCGATGCACTTGTCGAGGTTCAGCACCATGGCAATTTGCGCGCGCACTTTCATGTTCCGACTCCTTTAAACCTTAAAAGCGTTTCACCACAGAGGCACAGAGTCACAGAGAAAAGCAAAAAGGCTTAAGGGGGTTCTCCGTGCCTCTGTGTCTCTGTGGTGAATGGTTTTCATCCATGTTCGACCAGCGGTCCTTCCATCCAGTCGACCTTTTCCATCTTGCGCACGATCACGTATTCGTCGCGGTTGGAGCCGACCGTGCCGTAATAGTTGAAGCCATATGCCAGCTGCGCGTAGCCGCCGATCATGTGCGTCGGCTTGGTGATGGTGCGCGTCACCGAGTTGTGGATGCCGCCGCGGAAGCCGCTCACCTCAGCGCCCGGCACGTTGACGATTTTTTCCTGGGCGTGATACATCAGGCACATGCCGCGCGGCACCCGCTGGCTGACCACCACGCGCGCCGTCAGCGTGCCGTTGACGTTGAACACCTCGACCCAGTCGTTGTCGACGAGGCCGGCTTGCTTCGCCTCCGGCTCGGATACCCAGACGTGGGGGCCGCCGCGCGACAGCGTGAGCATGCGCAGGTTGTCGGTGTAGGTGCTGTGGATGCCCCACTTCTGGTGCGGGGTGATCCAGTTGAGCACCAGCTCGTGGTGGCCGTTCGGCTTCTTGCCCAGCAACGGTGCAATCGTTTTGGTATCGACCGGCGGCTTGTACACGCACAGGCCCTCGCCAAAATCCAGCATCCATTGGTGATCCAGGTAGAACTGCTGGCGGCCGGTCAGCGTGCGCCATGGGATCAGTTCATGGACGTTGGTATAGCCGGCGTTGTACGACACGTGCTCCGACTCAAGCCCCGACCAGGTGGGCGAGGAAATGATCTTGCGCGGCTGTGCCTGGATGTCGCGGAAACGGATCTTGTCATCCTCGCGCGGAATGGCCAGATGGGTGTGGTCGCGTCCGGTGATCTTCGACAGCGCCTCCCACGCCTTCACCGCCACCTGGCCGTTGGTTTCCGGCGCCAGCATGAGGATCACTTCGCAGGCGTCGATGGCCGATTCGATCCGTGGCAGACCCTTGGCGACACCCTCTTCGGTGACGGTGTAGTTCAGCTCGGCGAGCTGCCGCACTTCGTCTTCGGTGTTCCAGGCAATGCCCTTGCCGCCATTGCCGACCTGGGTCATCAGAGGGCCAAGGGAGGTGAATTTCCTGTAGGTGTCGCCGTAGTCGCGCGTCACCACCGTCATGCCCGGCATGGTCTTGCCTGGAATGGGATCGACTTCGCCTTTCTTCCAGTCGCGTACGCCGAGGCTCTGCCCGAGTTCGGACGGCGTATCGTGCGTCAAGGGTGTCAGGACCAGGTCATTCTGCGTGCCGAGGTGCGTGGCCGCGAGCTCGGAAAATTTCTTCGAGATGGTCTTGTAGGCCTCCCAGTCCGACTTCGATTCCCACAGCGGCTGCACCGCCTCGCTCAGGGGATGGATGAAGGGGTGCATATCCGAGGTGTTGAGGTCGTCCTTCTCGTACCAGGTGGCCGACGGCAGCACGATGTCGGAATACAGGCAGGTGGTCGACATGCGGAAGTCGAGCGTCACCAGCAGGTCCAGCTTGCCTTCGGCGCCCTTGTCGTGCCACACCACTTCCTTCGGCCTGGCTTCGTCCAGTTCACCGAGATCGGGCCCCAGCACCGCATTCTGGGTGCCGAGCAGGTACTTGAGAAAATACTCGTGGCCCTTGCCCGAGGAGCCCAGCAGGTTGGAGCGCCATACAAACAGATTGCGCGGGAAGTTCTTCGGATTGTCCGGGTCCTCGCAGGAGAACTTGAGCGCACCGCTCTTGATCTGCTCGACCGCGTACTTGACCGGGTCGATGCCGGCGGCGTCGGCCGCGCGGGTGATCTCCAGCGGATTGGTCTCCAGCTGCGGAGCGGAGGGCAGCCAGCCCATACGCTCGGCACGCACGTTGAAGTCGATCAGCCGGTAATCGCCCTTGCTCTTGTCTGCGGTGGGAGACAGGATCTCCGAGGCCATCAGTTTTTCGTGACGCCACTGACTGGTGTGGGCGTAGAAGTACGACGTCCCATTCATCTGCCGCGGCGGCCGGAACCAGTCCAGAGCGAATGCCAGCGGCGTCCAGCCGGTCTGCGGGCGCAGTTTTTCCTGCCCCACGTAGTGCGCCCAGCCGCCGCCCGACTGGCCGATACAGCCGCACATCATCAGCATGTTGATGATGCCGCGGTAGATCATGTCGTTGTGATACCAGTGGTTGAGCCCCGCGCCGAGGATGACCATGGACTTGCCATGGGTCTTGTCGGCGTTGTCGGCGAACTCGCGCGCCACCGTGATGATGTCGGCGCGCGGCACACCGCAGTGCTTCTCGGCCCAGGCCGGGGTGTAGGGTACGTCGTCGTCGTAGCTGGTGGGCAGGTTCGGTCCGCCGAGGCCGCGGTCGACGCCGTAATTGGCCAGCGTCAGGTCGTAGACGGTGGCGATGCGCACGTCGCGCCCCTCCACCGAGATGACCTTGACCGGCAGGTTGCGTGTCAGCAGCTCATTGTGGTCGTCGCCGCCGAAGTAGGGAAGCGCCACCTCGACGACTTCGTCGTGGCTGCCGAGCAGGGTCAATTTCGGCTTCACGTCCTTGCTCGAATAACTGTCGCGCATTTCCAGGTTCCACGCGCCGGACTGGCCCCAGCGGAAGCCGATCGAGCCGTTGGGGGCCACCAGATAACCGGTGTTTTCGTCAACCAGCACCGTCTTCCACTCGGGGTTGTTGTCCTGGCCAAGCTTGCCGGAAAGGTCGGAGGCGCGCAGGTAACGGTCGGCGATCAGCGTGCCTTCGTGTTCCTTCAACATCACCAGCATCGGCATGTCGTTGTACTGGCGGCAGTAGGAATCGAAATATTCGCTGCGGTTCCTGACGTGGAATTCGGACAGGATGACGTGGCCCATCGCCAGTGCCAGCGCGGCATCGGTGCCTTGTTTGGGCGCCAGCCAGATGTCGCCGAATTTGACCATCTCGCCGAAATCGGACGACACCGCCACTGTCTTGGTGCCCTTGTAGCGCACCTCGGTGTAGAAGTGAGCGTCCGGGGTGCGGGTCTGTGGCACGTTGGAGCCCCACACCATCAGATAGGTCGAGTTGTACCAGTCGGCCGATTCCGGCACGTCGGTCTGCTCGCCCCACACCTGCGGCGACGACGGCGGCAGATCGCAGTACCAATCATAGAAGGATAGGGAGGTGCCGCCGATCAGCGACAGATAGCGCGAGCCTGCGGCGTAGCTCACCATCGACATGGCAGGGATCGGCGAGAAGCCGGCGACACGATCGGGGCCGAATTCCTTGATGGTGAAGACGTTGGCGGCGGCGATCATTTCCGTCACCTCGTCCCACCTGGCGCGCACGAATCCCCCCAGGCCGCGCACCGATTTATAGCGTTTGGCCTTCTCGGGATTCTGGCTGATCGATTTCCACGCTTCAACCGGGTCCATCGTCTTCCTCGCCTCGCGCCACATTTCCATCAGACGGCCGCGAATCAGCGGATATTTAACGCGCTGTGCCGAATACACGTACCAGGAGTAACTGGCACCACGCGGGCAACCGCGTGGCTCGTGGTTGGGCAGGTCGGGGCGGGTGCGTGGGTAATCGGTCTGTTGGATCTCCCACGTGATCAGGCCGTTCTTGACATAGATCTTCCAGCTGCACGATCCGGTGCAGTTCACCCCATGAGTGGAACGCACCACCTTGTCATGCTGCCAGCGGTTGCGGTAGGCATTCTCCCAGCTGCGGTCTTCGTTGCTGACGGCACCGTGGCCATCGGAAAACTCGGAGATGGTCTTCCTGAAAAAGGTCAGTCGGTCGAGGAAGTGACTCATTGTTGCTCCTTTTAGTCGCAGGATTCAGGGGCAGATGGGCGGAGTGGATTGGGACAGCGACCGCCGAATCGGTTTTTTAATGCCGATAGCGGAGAACGGCGCTCTGGCAGCAACGCACACTGAATGCCGGCGCTCATGCCAGGTACTGAAAAACTGCCGCTGGGTCTGGGCCGCCATGTGCGTCCTTTACCGGGATCGATCAAGAACTCGCTTATCCGGAATTCTGGTCGATGCATACGCTTATGAACGTAGATGAAAATACGTAAAATTCCAGCCCATGCAACGCGCCTCATTCCCGAAGCAGCAAGGGTGGAATCGTTCATGGCAGTGCGCGCGGGATGGCATAGTGGATTGGATATCCGGATGCTGATCTCTTATTCATTTCGGTATGCGGGGGCGGGGTGCTATCATTTCGACTTGGCCACGGCCGATCCACCGTATTTCCGATTTTGATCGAAATCATTCCACGCCATAATGGCAGCCCGTTGCATCGGTTCGGGATTTTTAAACCGGTGCTGACAAAACATGGAGATTTAAATGAAGAAGACATCACTCGTTCTGGCTGTTTCGCTTGCGGTTTTGTTGAGCGCTTGCGGTAAGGAGGAGGGTGCAGCTCCGGAAGCACCTGCACCCGAGGCGGCCGCACCGGCTCCGGCGCCCGTTGTGGCTGAGAATGTTCTAGGCAAAAGCATATTCAACAAGACCTGCGCGTTGTGTCATGCGGCGGGTGTTGCCGGGGCACCGAAGCCCGGCAACACGGCTGACTGGGGACCGCGTATTGCGCAGGGCAATGATCTGCTCTACAAGCATGCGATGGAAGGATTTACGGGTGCAAAAGGCACGATGCCTGCGCGCGGCGGAAACACCGCACTGACCGACGACGAAGTCAAGGCGGGAGTCGACTACATGGTTGGGCTGTCGAAATAAGCGCCAGGCGCCAACGACCGCAGTCTGGTCAATGAAAAGCGGGGGAGATGCAGATCTCCCCCGCTTTTTTTATCCCTGAAACCGCAGTTGAACCACAGAGGCACAGAGAGCACAGAGGAAAAACAACATCTTGCATGTGTCAGTACGCACCATGCGTGAAGGTTGATCGGCAACCCATTGATTTCCTGCCGTTCTCCGTGCCTCCGTGTCCCAAGGGATGCCGTCCCTGCAGGGCATATCTCTGTGGTGGGGTTTTCAGGTTTATGAGTGCGACTGGCGGCAGGCGTCAGTGGCGATGGTGCACGCTGCGGTTCAGCGACTGGATCAGTTCGGGGGTTACTTCCGTAAATGCCAGCACCCTGCCGCCGCGGCTGCGGGTCAGGGCGTCTGCCGCTTCGCGGCTGGCAAAGGCGGGCAGGTCGGCATCCCGCATCGGGCCGAAGGCGCTGGAGCCGTGGACGAAGAAGGCATCCTGGGCCTCGATCCATTGCCCGGTGTCAAAGTCGGTGACAAAGCTGATGGCAACTTCGTTCAGGGCGTAGCGGATGTCGTAGCGATCGACCTTTTGCAGGAAAACGAACAGGTCGATCGGCGAGTCGAAGTAGTGGGCAGCACCATCCCTGAAAATGCTTTGCGCCGCCCAGCGCGGAAAGCGGGCGGGATACATGCCGCATACCGGGCAGCGCGCAGCGACGGGTATCGGCCGCGGTGCAAACATCGCCAGGCCTGAAGCCGGATCGTAGGGCGTTGCCGGTGCAACGATGCAAAGCTCGTTCGTGACCAGGTCGGGGTCCGTGACCGCCCGCTCGTCATGGGACAGCAGCACGACGGCAGCGGCAGCAACGGCTATCGCGAGTACGGCTATCCCCAGGGATAGGCGTTTCCCTGGCAGTCGCATCAGCTGACGCCTCCAATTCCGAACATCGGGTCAGCAATCAGGGTACGGATCAGTTTTTGCAGATTGTCTTGCGGAAGGGCATCGGGGCGAGTGATCGGGTCTGCAACGATACGCCCCCCCGCATCGTGGAAATGGTTGGGGAAGGTCTCAAGCCCGTGGTGCAGGGGCGCGGTGTCGATGCCGGATTGGGCATCGCCATAGGCCCAGCGCAGCGAATAGGCATCGGCTGCGGCATAGCGGACTTCCAGCGTCACGCCATTCTTCAGGTGGACGATCATGGCGTCCTGCTTCTGTTCGACGGGGAAAGCGAAGTCTCCCTCGAAGGACGCTTCGATCGCCAAACCGAGTTCAAGGTGCAGGCTCATATACGTGCGGCGTCCTTGAGGCGTTCGGCGAGCACGGTACGGGCCGTTTCGCGAGTGTCGGCGAGTATCCGGGCAGCCAGGTAATGTTCATAGGCAGGGTGCTCGGCCACCGTGCCGGACTGGATGTTTTGCAGCAGCGCCGCCTCGTCCTCCACACCATAGGGCTCGAGGACGGCAATGCGATTTTCGCGCAGATCATAGACCAACCGCGACAACAGTTCGAATTCTGCTGCCACGTCGGGCTCAAGGTTCTCAAAGAAATTTGTCATGACGCTTACATGCTGCTGTCGTGTTGCGCATTACCGTCCAGCACCACCATGTCGGGCGTGATGTCGCTGAAGCGATAGATCTTGCCGCCGTATTCGGCGACGAATTTCACTGCGTCGCTCTCCTGCGCAAAACTGGCAATCGTGGGGCCCATCGAGCCATGCCGCTTGCTGCCGTGGACGTAGTATGCGGTTTTCGCATCGATCCAGTGGTCGCGCGGCACCTCCCAGTCGGCCTTGCCCATATCCTGTACCAGCAGGCCGCGCACGACCCTGACCTGCTCGGGGTTGAGATAAATGTTGAACATTTCCACCGTGTCGCAGAAGAAATCGGGCTCTTCCTGCCCGGCGTAGTGGATCTGCGCCTTGGGGCCGGGGTAGTCGGCGAGCAGCATGCCGTCCAGGCTGCAGGACGTGCCGGGGCCGATCTCCAGCGGGATGATTGTGTCCACAGTATCCGGCTTCCCGCAGGCCGCAAGTGCGATCACGGCCAGGGTGGAATAAACGAGCACAAGGCGTAAAGGTTTCATTGACGGAATCTCCAGGTTGCAATGCCCAGCGGCGCCACAATCCAGGCGATCATCACCATCCCGAGCAGCCAGGGATCGGCCAGCACCGGGGGGAAAACGGTCACCAGTCCGTACATGGTGCGGACGTCGGCCAGGGTAAAGATGTTGAGTATGCGGAACACGTCGGCGGGATTCGCCAGCAGCAGGTAGGGGAAAATCTCGCCTCCCCACTGGCCGCCGGTCACGACCAGCGCACCGAGCAGCAGCAGGTCGAACACCAGCACGAAGAAAAACCACATGGCGATTGCGAGTCCCGATGCCCGTGCACGGTCGGCTGCAAACACCGACAGCATGACCGCCAGGCTCAGGAAGGCGCAGCCCAGCAGCACCGAGCTGAGCATGAAGCCGAAGTAATGGATCAGCCCATTGAAATCGATCTGTGTCGACAGCATGACCGCAACCAGGCCAAAGCCGGCCACGGTGGAGAAGGTCAGCGCGGCCGCGAGTCCGAAGAATTTTCCGAGAATCAATTCCAGGCGCGTGATCGGCATCGACAGCAGGAGGTCGAGGGAGCCGCGTTCACGCTCGCCGACGATCGCATCGAAGCCCAGAATAAGCGCGATCAGCGGGATCAGATAGATGACCAGGCTGACCAGGCTGGCGATGGTGACGTCGATGGAACGAAGGCCGATGGAACCCTGCTGCGCAGCGCCGAAATAGGCGATGGTCAGCGCGAAAGCGGTGAAAACCAGTGCCACGGCCAGCACCCAGCGATTGCGGATGCGGTCCCAGAATTCCTTGCTGGCGATGGTGGCGATTTGTGCGATTTCCATTGCCGCCCCTTAATCCGAAAAACCGAAAAAAACGTCTTCGAGCGAGGGTTCCCGCACCGTCAGGTCACGCATCCGGCCATCCCGCACAAGCGCTTCGATTACCGCCATCTTGGCTTCGCGTCGGCACTGCACGGTAATGTGACCGGCATGGGCTTCGATGGCGCTCACCGGCAGTTGGTCGAGCATCGCGCGCACCGCATCGAGGTGTTCGGCGTCAATCCGGATATCGATCCGCAGCGGCAGGGCCATCTGTTCGCGCAAGGCCTGCACCGTGCCGCAGGCCTGTATCTTGCCGGCGGTCATGATGGCCAGGCGGTCTACCCGCTCCTGAATTTCGGCGAGGATGTGGGAGGTGATCACCATTGTCACGCCTTCACTTCTGAGTTGGCGGAGGGTGGCATAAAAGCCGCGGATCGCTTCCGGGTCGAGGCCGGTGGTGGGCTCGTCGAGGAACAGGAAGCGCGGCTTGCCGAGCAGCGCCTGGGCAAAGCCGAGACGCTGCCGCATGCCCTTGGAGTATTCGCGTACCCGCCGTTTGGCCGCATGCGCAAGGCCTACGCGCTCGAGCACCCGGTTGTTTTCTGCCGCCGACACGCCTTTCAGGCGCGAGAAGAAATGCAAGGTCTCGAGGCCGGTAAGGTTGTCATAGAGCACGACGTTTTCCGGAAGGTAGCCTACGGAGCGCCGGACGGCACGGAAGTCGCCGCCGCCGACGCGCGCGCCGTCGATGCGGATATCGCCCGCGGTGGGGGGCGTCAGGCCGAGCATCATCTTGAACATCGTGCTCTTGCCGGCGCCGTTGTGGCCGATGAGGCCGAACAGCTCACCGGGGCGTATGTCGAGGTCGACGCCGTCGACTGCGCGAATCGGCCCATAGTGCTTGTGCACCCCGCGCGCGACGATCAGCGCAGTATCCGTTTCAGTTTGCATGGTGGAAATAGCGGCCACTCCATTGGCTCCAGTCAGTGTGGTGCGGTTTCATCCGGGGGGTGGGATCGACAATGCTCGGCGCGCGCAGCAGCGGGAACTGCTGGCTCACCAGTCGCAGCGTCTGCACCGCCGGGCTGGCAAGCAGCAGCTTCATCATCGGGTGGCGCCAGGACAGGCGATCCACCATGTCGTTGGCTTCGTACTGCACGTCGCCAACGCCGTCGCCGTTGCGATCCCATCCCACATAGTTGCTCCAGTAGTTGCCGGGCCATATCTCGTCCCGGCTGGCCACGTATTTGATCTGGGTGCGGTTCGAGATGAAGTCGTTGCCTTCGGCCTTGTTGCGATAGGAGCCTGCCCACAGGTGCACGCCCACGCTGTTGTCCATCACGAGGTTGTTACGCAGGATGTTGTACTCGGCATCGTAGATGAAGAACCCGCGAGCATTGCCGGCGACGATATTGCCCTCGATGACCGAGTCCTGGATGGTGCGCAGCATGATGCCGTGGTCGGAATTGCCCCATGCGCGGTTGTTGCGGACTACTTGATGACGGGTCATCATCAGCGCGAGGCCACCGCGGTTGTGATACGAGTCATTGCCTTCCCACACGTTGTAATGGGAATTCATGTAGTGGGTGCCGTAGCGGACGTTGTGGATGCGGTTGTTGCGGAATACCGCGTGGTGCGACACATCCACGTAGATGCCGTCGCGCACGAAGCTGATATTGTTGCCGATGATCTGTGCTTCTTCGGAGTTATAGAGCTGGATGCCATTGCCGCGCCGGGGCGATTTGTAGTCGCGCTTGCCGGTGATGACATTGTTGCGGATCTCGACTTTTTTGACCGTCTCGATATAGATTCCGAACAGATTGTAGGTCAGGTCGCAGTTGCGCACCGCTGCGCGATGTGCCCCGGGTTTGATGAAAATACCAGCATTCTTGTCGATCAGTTCATCGCCTGAATCGCGCACGATCAGCCCCTCGATGATGACGTCCTCGGCGGTGATCCGGATGGTATCGCCTTTTAATCCGCCACTAATTGTTGGCCGATCGATCCCCTTCAGGGTTATGGGCTTGTCGATCAGCAGCCGCTCCCGGTAATAGCCTTTTTCCACCCTGACCACGTCGCCAGGCGCGGCCCGCGCAATGGCAGCGGCGATGGATTCTCCCGGCTGTACCGTAAGTTCGCCTGCCAACCCGGCGCCGGCGACCAGCAGGCAGGCCAGGGTACCAAGCAGGGGAGGCAGGAAGAAGAAAGTCCGACGAGCCTCTAGTAAAGCCATTGCAGCGACGGCAGTTGTTGCATGAAATCCAGCACCCCGGTGCCTTTCATCAGCAGGAACAGGGTGATGGCAATCAACAGGTTCTTGAACGCCACGTAGGAGGCCATGTCGGCCCAGGATGCCGGGCGCAAATTGCGTCCCCACCATGGACCTTCCTTGACGTACGGTTTGCAGCGCATGCGTACCACCAGTTCATATACGCTCCAGGCCAGCCACCAGCCCAGCACGATGCCGGGGCCGATACTGCCGGCCGCACCGAGCACCCAGACCCAGGTCACCAGAACAGCCAGGGCGAGGCTGATCGCCTGCAACAGGCGCGGTTGCTGCAATGCCTTGCGGCTCCAGGGGAACAGGTGATCGAAGAGTTCCTGTCCGATGAAGGCGGGCAGGCTTTGCCGTGCGGCGGCAACGGGGGCTGCGGCGGCTGGCACGATGGGAATGAAATAGCCGTCCGAAGCGATCGCGGTCAGCGGCTCGCCGGCCTTGGTGCGGCGCTTGCGTTCCTTGACCAGCGGCGGGCAGGCATGATCGTCGTAATACAATATCTGGCAGTCCAGGCACAGCAAGCATTCGCGCTGGTCGATGCGGCCGGCCTCGTCGATGGCCTGGGAGCCGCAGCCGACTGCGCACGCAGCGCAGGGGCCGCATTCCTTCTTGCGCTTGAGGCCCCACCAGCGGAAGGTGGAAGGGACTGCCAGGGCTGCGCCGAGCGGACACAGATATTTGCAGAACGGGCGCTCGAAAAAGACCGAGGCGACCATCAGGACCGCCCAGAAGGTGAAGAAGGGCCAGGTACGGTTCCACGCGCCGACCAGGAAGGTGGTCTTGAACGGTTCGATCTCGGAGAGTTTCTCGGCCATCCCCATGGAATAGAAGGACACCGCGAGCAAACCGGCAAAGATGCCGTATTTGAGCCATTTCAAGCGATCATGCCAGCGCTGTGGCAGCAGGTGGCGCTGGAAACGTTTCAGCCCCAATTTGCCGGCCACATGGTAGACCAGCTCCGCGAGCGAGCCATAGGGACACATCCAGCCGCAGAACATGCCGCGTCCCCAGAAGAACACGCTGACGATGATGAATATCCAGAACAGGAAGATGAATGGATCGGACAGGAACAGTTCCCAGCGCCATTCGAACAGGATGGCGTGGAACCAGGTCAGCACCTGCGTGATGGAAGGCACGGCCAGCAGGTAGAAGCCGACGAAGCCGATCGACGTAATCCACAGCAGATATCTAGGGATGTCCTTCCAGCGCGTGTCTTTCATCGTTGAGCGCCGAACCAGCTTGTCGCGCAGCGCATAGACCGTTGCCGAGGCAGCCAGCCAGAGTAGGAACAGCACAATCTCGACCTTGCGTGATTTCCACACCGTCACCCAGGTTGCTTCCGGCTTTTCTATTTTTGGGCGCCCGCCCACGAGATAACGGCTGGGCAGCCAGTACTCGCGGCCAAAGTTGACAAAGGTCTTGGCACCGGTCTGGCGGTCCATTTTGTTGGCCAAAAACACCAGATTCCAGGGGTAGGCCGCGCTGAAGGTCGGTGAGCGGATGATGAAGATGGCCGACTCCCGATAGGAGGGCGCACCGGCTGCCTCGATCCCATACAGGTTGAGATAATCCAGATCGCGGAAGGTGGTGGTGTCCATGTCCTGCGCCACCTGCACCCGGTCATAGATGCCGCCGCGCACGAAGCCCGAGCCCTTGAACGATTCCACCCCGTTGGCGATGAGGAAGATGGCATGCTCGTCGGGCTTGAGCCGAGACATCAGGCTTCGATAGACGGAATCACCGAGTACGCTACGCCCCACTGCAGGTGCATTGAGATAGCCAAAATAAATATCGATGTAGGGCTGGGCTGAGCGTGGCATCCCGACCTCTGTGGTTTCGATCTTGAGCCTCTGGATGCTGCCATTCTTGACCAGTGCATCCCAGTCCAGTTTGTTCTCCATCTTGCTGAATTTCGCCTGGGGGCGAATGGTGGGCTCGATGATGCCCACCTGCCGTGCGACCGCCAGACCGCTGCGCAGGACGACCTGGTTTTCCGCAATCACGGTCACCGTGGCCCCGGTGATGGCATCCAGGCCGATCGTCCCTTGCCCCGTACCCGCACCCACTTCGATTTTGGAGCCCACAAATTTGCCGACGTACTGGAAGACGAACTTGGTGAGTTCCGCCTCCGGAATTCCCAGCAGCAGGATCGGTTCGGAGTGTCGCAGAACCCGGACGCCGGTGACGATGCCCTGGGTATCCATACCGATCAGGGTCACCACCGGCTTGCCCGAGTAGGCGGGGATGTCCACGATGTCGGTGGACAGGAATACGTAACCGATCAGTTCGCGATCGTCGTTGCTTTGGCCGCCTTTCTCGGGGCGGCCCTTTTGTTTGCCGTGGCCGGCTTCCTTGTCGTCGTCGCTACCGCTTTGGCGGTCCTTCTCGGCGCGGCCTTTTTGTTCACCGTGGCCGTCTTTCTTGTTGCGATAGGCCTCCACGTAAGCGGGCTTGCCCATGCGATGGGAGAAGCTGTCCGCGCCCGGCATGACGTCCTTGCACGGCACATAGGCGCAGAGATCCGGATCGGTCGATAACTGTACCGGCAACGGCGCTTCATAGGAGGCTCCCGGCTCAGCGGCTGCAGTCAGCCCACTGACACAGAAAAGAAGAAGGGTCGTCAGGAAACGGACAAAAATACCGGCAGGATTACTCATAAAAAAGCTCCCAAGCCTAAAACCATCAGCTGAAATAAATGCAACAAATTTAAAACTACTATTGGACTGCGGGTTTTTCCTCTCGTTCCCGAGGGGGACGCTTTCGGCCGGCCACCGACAAGATGGCAGTCAGGTAGCCAGTATTCTTGGTCAAAGCTGACAAAGGCCCGGCCACACCTTTGGCCGGCAGCATCAGGCGCCTGGGGTAGGCCTCGCTGAATAACGGCTAAAGTATTGTCAGGAACGGACAAAAAAACCGGAAAAGGCGCAAAAAACCAACGCCCTTGCGGGCGCGGTTTTTATCTGCCCGGATTATCGCAGATTATCGAGAGACAGCCCATTCCCCTTTCGGGGAACGGGGGGCGTTTCAAGCCTCGACAATCATGCGGCTGCGCATTTCCAGATGCAGGGCGTGGCAGAAGTTGGTGCAGTAACACCAGTAGACTCCGGGTTTGTCGGCAAGGAAAGTGACCGACTTGGTTTCCTGCGGATTGACGATGAAGTTGATGTCGTACTTCGGGATTGCGAAGCCGTGGGTCAGATCCTCCACCTTGTCGTGGTTGGTCAGGATGATGGTCACCTCATCGCCCTTCTTGAGCTTGAACTCTCGAAGGCTGAAGGTCGGCGCCTGGCTGGTGAGCTTGACGGTGACCTTTTTGCCGTTGCGGAAAACGCCTGATTCCGCCGGGTCTTTCACTGCCAGCGGAAACTCGTTCATATCATAGATCTGGCGCGTCTTGATGATGTCACGGCGGACGATGATTGAATCGTGCGGCTCCGAGTACACCGCGTGGTCGGCCACCAGTATCATCTTGTCACCGCTGATGTCGATCATCTGTGCAGTCTCGGCATGGAGCGGGCCGACGGGCAGGAAACGATCCTTGGAAAACTTGTTGTCCGAGATAAAGTAGCGGCCATCCGATTCCTTCGTTTCGCCCATCGAGGTGAAACCATGTCCCGGCTGGTAATGCACGTCGATGCGGTCCAGCACCACCTTGGCTTCCTTGTCGCCCTTGAACGATTTGATTGCCGCTTCCACGTTCCACTTCACGATCTGGCTGTCGAGGAACAGCGTGGTGTAGGCGTTGCCCTTGTTGTCGAATCCGGTGTGCAGCGGCCCGAGGCCGATCTCGGGTTCTGCGACCACGGCGTCGCGCGGATTGGCCAGTTCGCCGTCGAACCATTTCAGCACGAGGTCATGCTCGATTACCGAAGCCGTCGGCGAAAGCTTGCCCGAGCAGGCGTAATATTTACCGTCGGGGCTGATATTCACGCCGTGCGGGTTCTTCGGAATCGGCACAGTACAGATCAGCGCGGTTTTCGGGTCCTGGTTGGAGGCATGGGTGCCGTCCACCACCGGCACTTTGGAAGTGCCGATGGTGGTGAACTTGCCGGCCTTGACCGCTTCTTCGATACGGGCGACGTGGAAGAACAGGCAGGCGTCCATCTCCGCCGCCATCATGTCTTCGTAATGGACGCCATTCTCAGTGTTGTACTGGTTGGTGCATGCCAGTTTGCCATCGTACGAGCTCGCCACCAGGTCGCAGTTGCCGTCGATCAGCACCTGCCAGCGCATTTCCATGGTGTTGGAATCGACGCAGCTGAACAGCGCTTTGTACTTGCTGCTGTCATCCAGGCCGCGGCCATCGTTGGGTAGTGGAATCGTGAACTCGGCACCGCAGAACACGCGGGTGGTGTGATTGACGCTGGCATCGACCGGGTCGCGCTTGTCGGGAAAGGTGCCGTGAAAGCCCTGGATGTTGGGGAGTTCGAGAATCTTGTCGCATTCCATGGTGTCCATGCGGACGCGCGCCAGACGACCATGGATTTTGTCGTTGACGAACATGTATTTGCCGTCATAGGTGCCGTCGGTGTAGGACTGATGTAGGTGGTGCGTGTCGCCGGTGTGATACTTCAGGGTGCCATCTGGCTTGGTTCCGATGATCGCTTTCGATTCGTTGGTAATGCCCCAACCGACCAGGCAGTCCATGTTGAAGACCGGGATGCGCTTCAGTTCGCGCCCGGACGGCAGGCCGTAGATACGCACCTCGCCCGAATGCCCGCCGCTGGAAAACGAGTAATATTCGTCGAGTTCGCCAGGCGGCACCTCGTACTTGCCATGCGCAGCAACCACATCGCCTTTCGCAAGGCCCGGGGCGCTGGTGGCGGGAGCTTCTTCCTTTTTGCAGGCGGTCAGGCCCACCGAAAGCCCGGCGCCGGAAAGACCAACCAGTGCGGCGGTGTTCAGGAATTTGCGTCGCCCCAAGTCAGGTTGGGTGTCGGGTGTTTTGATGTCGTCCTGTGTCATGATTGTGACTCCCTGTCAAAAAAGATAAATCGCTGATTGTCGATTGTCGATTCGAGGAAAAAGCGGACCAAACCGAATCGTTCAAGAAATAGATGTAGCGCCAACTCGCCACTGCGACAATTTGTCGCGCTTTCACTCTAGCATAATGTGTAAAAAGAAAAAATGATTTCTTTATCCTGACTATCGGTAACCGTCTTCCGCATTGCCTGGATCTTCTTTTGTTTCCCAAGTGGGACAGGGTCTTGTCGGTGAATGGGCCGTGGGCACGCCCTGCGTCGTCCCGAAAAAATTCATCCCCCGCTACCGCCAAACCATGAACCGCCCGGTCGGATGGTTCGCGAGGGCGTGCGCGGTCGGGATCAAATCATGCCGCCGTTGACCGAGATGATCTGGCCGCTGATGTAGCTCGCCTGCTCCGAGGCGAGGAAGCCGACCAGGTCCGCCACCTCTTGCGGGCGGCCGGCGCGCTTCATCGGCACCATGCTGGCGATGGCCTTGGCGTCGAATGCGCCGTCGATCATGTCGGTCTGGATGATGCCCGGTGCCACGGCGTTGACCGTCACCCCGCGGCTGGCGAGTTCCAGCGACAGCGACTTGGTCGCGGCATGCAGCGCCCCCTTGGCGGCGGCGTAGTTGACCTGGCCGCGGTTGCCGGTGAGGCCGGCGATGGAGGTGATGTTGACGATGCGCCCCCAGCGGCTGCGCAGCATCGGCATCGTCAGCGGCTGGGTGACGTTGAAGAAGCCGTTGAGTGAGACATCCAGTACGCTGTGCCACTGCGCCGCGCTCATGCCGGGGAAGACGGCATCGTCGTGGATGCCGGCGTTGTTCACCAGCACCTGGATCGGTGTGTCGGCAATGAGTGCTTCGAGTGTGGCGCGGCTGGCGTCGGCATCGGTGACGTCGAAGGCGATGGCCTCGGCCTGGCCGCCACCCGTTTTGATTTCATCGGCCAGCGCCTGCGCTTTCACCAGGTTGCGGTTGGCGTGGATGTAGACGTAACAGCCGTCGGCGGCGAGACGGCGGCAGATTGCCGACCCGATGCCGCCGCTGCCGCCGGTGACCAATGCGCGTTTCATTTCAGATTCCCCAGTTTGTTGGCGCCCAGCAACGCCGCATCCAATATCACGGCAGCTCGGCCGCTGAGCAACTCGCGCCCGTCGGCGCTGACGCGAAAGCCGTACAGAATGGCATTGCCGTCGCCGGACAGACGCTCCGCCTCGACGTCGAGGTCGGCGGCGATGTCATCCAGCCGTGCGACATGCAGTTCGGCGCCGCGCACGCTGGCCAGGTAGCCGGCACGCGACGCGCTGTTGGCAGACGTCAGCAGTGCGCCATGGGCGGCCATGGCCTGCGCCGCGTACTCGATGCCGCAGGCCGCGCCCAGGCGGTCGTGGGCGCGCAGCGGGTTGTCGGCTTCGCGGTGGCTCGTCGCCGTGCAGCGGATGCGCTGGGCATCCCAGGCGGTGACGGCATCGAGCAGGCACATGCTGCCCTGGTGCGGCAGGTGGGCGAGCAGCCAGGCGCGCTCTAGCGGCATGGTTCGATCGCCACGGCCAGGCGCAGCGGCGCCAGGTAGTCGAGAACGACCCGCGCGCCTGTTCCGCGCGCCACGGCCTGCAGCAAGGGCAGGCCGCGGGCACAGGGGATGGCACGGCGCAGCATTTCGAGCTCGGGCTCGGCCAGCATATCGGGCGCGTCATCGGTGAGGCTGAGCTCGATCCGCGCCAGCGATTGCGCACTACGCTGGGGGCTAAGCGCCAGCGCGATGCCAAAGGCGGAGGGCAGCGGGCGCTTGGCGTGCAATGGTTCGGGATAGGGCATGTCGTAGGTGACCAGCAGCGTGACCCGGCCCTCGACCGCGACCTGGGTCAGCGCTTCCAGCAGGCCGGCACCGAAGCTGCCGTCATGGGCGCACAGCACCGTGGCCGGGGTCATGGCCCCGGAGGCGATGCCCCAGTAACCCGCCGGGGCGTTGTGCACCGAGTTGTGAAAGCGGGTCGGCGAGATGTGGCGGTCGTCGGAGGCCAGCACCTTGCAGAGGGCATCGCAATTGTCGTTGTCGGCGCCGGAGGAGGAAAACACCGCGGCCAGTTGCCGGGCATCGAGTTGTCCGGTGGCGCAGGCCTCCTGCGCCACCGCCAGCGCGACCTTGATCGCGAGACCGGTGCGGCGGCGCTCGGCAGGCGGCAGTGACAGCGGCGCGGCCACCGTGAGGGGACGCGATTCATAGGGGGCGGTGCCTGCCAGGATGGGCCGCGCCATAGGCCAGTTGTCGAGTCCGGGGCCGATCAGGCCGATGCCGTCGAGATAGGCGGTGAGCTTCATTGTCTTGTTCATGCTGCGCGCCCCAGGATCAGGCTGCAGTTGGTGCCGCCGAATCCGAAGGAATTGCTTAGCACCCGGCGCGGCGCGTCCTCGCGGTTGGCGGTCAGGTAGTGGATGGGAATGTCCGGATCGACGCGACGCGTGTTGATCCCGCCCGGCAGAAAACCGTGCTGCAGCGCCAGCGCGCCGATGATCGCCTCCAGGCCACCGGCCGCGCCCAGAGTGTGGCCGGTCGCGCCCTTGGTCGAACTGCACGGCACCTGGCGGCCAAACAGGGTTGCCACTGCATGGCCCTCGGCCGCATCGTTGCTCGGCGTCGCAGTGCCGTGCAGGTTGATGTAGTCGATGTCGGCGGGCTGCAGGCCCGCAGTCTTGAGTGCGGCTTCCATCGCCATGCGCGCGCCCAGGCCTTCCGGATGCGGCGACGACATGTGGTGGGCATCGCTCGATTCGCCCGCCCCCAGCAGCAGCACGGCGTCGGTATCGAGGCTGTCGGCCGGGCGCTCAAGCAGGATGAAGGCCGCCGCCTCGCCGACGGAGAGGCCGTTGCGGTCGGCGTCGTAGGGGCGGCAGGGCGCGGGCGAGAGCAGCTCCAGCGAATTGAAACCATAGAGCGTGGTCAGGCACAAGGAGTCGACGCCACCGACGATGGCGGCGTCGATGAGGCCGGCCGCGATCATCCGCGCGGCGGCGGCGAACACCTTGGCGCTCGACGAGCAGGCGGTGGAGACCACCATGGCCGGGCCTTCCAGATTGAAGGCGGTGCGCACAAAATCGGCCACCGAATAAGTGTTGTGGGTGGTGCGATAGATGAAGTCGTCCGGCAGGGCGCCGCTCGCCGGGTCGCGGCGACGATAGGCCTGTTCGGTCTGCAGGATGCCGGAGGTGCTGGTGCCGAGCAGCACGCCGACCCGGCGGCGGCCGTGGCGTGCAATGGCTGATTCGACGGCGGCATTGAAGCCATCCTGACGCAAACCCAGGTAGGCGAGACGGTTGTTGCGGCATTCGTATTCGGCCAGGCTGGCCGGCAAAGGCGCCTCATCGACGCCGGCGACTTCGCCGATGTACGTTGCCAGGTCGGTCACCGTCTCGAAGGCGCAGGGCACGAGCCCGCTCTTTTGTGCACGCAGGGCAGCCAGCGTCGGCGCCAGGCCGTGACCCAGGCAGCTTGCGGCGGTGAAATGGGAAAGCCAGAGCGAATTCAACAAGTCAACCCATCCAGATGTCGTGCGTTTTTAATAAATTCCACGGGCCGCTTCCCTTCAGATCCGGTCAGGTGTTGACGCTGCGTAGGCATGGTGGCGCAATGACAGCCAGGCCGCCACCCATCCCAGCATCAGGCCGCCCCACACATCGACCGCCACATGCTGGCGGGTGGCGAGGGTGGAATAAATGATACCGATACACCATATCCAACTGAATAGCCGGCTCCACAGCGGCGCGTCGAATCGACGCAACAGGCGGTCCAGCCAGAGTCCCGAAAAAATGGCGGTGGCGACGTGCAGCGAAGGGAAGGCATTGCCGGCGGCATCGACGTTCTTCAGGAAATCCACCCCAGGATAGCGGGCCCAGTCGATATCGGATGCGGGGACCGCGGTGGGCCAGAAGTAAAACGCAATCAGCCCCACCAGACAGGTTGCAGCCATCGCCATGCCATACCAATAGAGTTCGCGTCGCGTCGCGAGCAAGGCCGGGGGCAGCGAAACATACACCCACAATGAAACATACAGCGGCATCGCCCACGGCTGAAAACCGATCATCCGGTCCAGCCAGGTAAAGGGCATCACCGTTGTCGGGTAGGCCGGGGCTTTGAGAACGTAGAAATACGCGCCGAAGAACAGGCCGATAAAAAACGGCGTGCCGATCCCTTTCAGAACCATATGCCGGGTGGTGGCCGCTGCAATTTGCCGGTACCAGGGCGTGTGCTGACTGTTTTTCAAGGCAGGTTCTCCGCGGTGCGGTAGCGTCGATTCATGCGGTGTGCCGGTCATGAAAAGGCGTCCCGCAAGCGGACAAAACGCAGTTCGGCAGCGGCCGCCGACTCCAGCACGGCAGGCAGCACGTCGAGGATGACCGGAGTGCCACCGGGTGTCCGTGCAGCATTGCCATCGTGCAACAGCAAAATAGCGCCCGCCCGCAGCGCATGCAACAACGCATGCTTGACCCGCTCGGCGTCACCGATGCGGGTGTCGAATCCCCGCGCCGACCAGCTGGCGAGCGTCAAACCGAGTCGCGTCAGCACGGGATCGAGAAAAGGATTGCGCAGGCCGGCAGGAGCCCGAAAAAACACGGGGTGCTGACCGGTAATCTGGCCGAGGGTGTTTTGTGCGGCCTGCAGTTCGCGCATGAAACCACGCGGACCCAGCAGGGAAAAAAAATGGCGGTGGTGCTGGCTGTGGTTTTCCACGGCATGGCCGCGGCGGACGATTTCACGGCATAGGTCCGGATAGCGTGCCGCTTTTTCGCCGATGCAGAAAAAGGTGGCTTGCGCGGCATGGCGATCCAGAATATCCAGCACCTGCGGCGTGACAAGGGGGTCTGGGCCATCGTCGATAGTCAGGGCGATTTCATTTCTGGCCGCCGCGGCAGCGGGCAGCCGCGTCCAGTTCGGTCCCAGCCAGTGGCTGCGCGGCCACAGGCCGACGGCGGTCAGCAGCAGGTGGTTGATGACCACGGCGCCCAGCGCCCAGCGCCATTGCGCGGGTTCGGCGATCACAGCCACCAATGCCAGACCATGCAGCGCGAACGATGCGCGGATCAGCAGCGTGGGGTGCCAGACTGGATTAAACACTGGATGGGCAGGCATCGGCTTGCCGGGCAAAAATCGCCGCATAGAACAAGGCCAGGATGACGCCCGGTGCGACGGTCACGCCCAGCGCCTGCAGGATGGAGACGTCGGAAAACGCGAGCAGGCCAAAACCGGCGACGGTGGTGAGGCTGGCAAACAGCATCGAGGCCAGCGTGCGCGGCAGGATCGGTGTGCGCGGATCGGGTCGATCAAAAAACAGGGCGTAATTGGAGCTCACTGCGGCCACCAGCAGCAGGCCCACCAGGTGCAGAATGATCATTTGCTGGCCAAACAGGCTCAATCCCGCGGTGACCGTAATGACCGCAGCGGCAAGCGGCGCAATGATGCGCAGCACGCGCATGGGCGAGCGAAAAACCGCGAGCAGCAACGCGACGATGGCAACCAGGCCGCCGAGCGACAGCGCAATGGCTTCCCGCAGGTAGCCGGAATACAGGCGATCCGACTCGGCTTTCATGTCCACGAACAGCACATTGGGCATGGCACTCAAGGCAGCGCGGATAGGTTCGGCGTTGATGCTGCCCCCCTCGGGCGCGGTCAGCGGCAACAAGGCCCGCCATTGCCCGTGTTGCTGGATGAGCAGGGCATCGACCGCCATCGCCATCGAGGTCTGCTGCAGGTCGCCTGCCTGCAGTAGACGCTGGCTGCGCGCGGCGGCGGTGTCGGCCAGAAATGGCGTGAACAGTTGCGCGCGCACCGGCAGGCCCTGGACCGCTTGCGCCACGCGTGTTTCCAGCACCGGGCGAGGAGGCAGGCTGGCCTGGCGTTCGCGTTGCGTTGCCACGCTGGGAAGATAACGGCTCGGGCTTTCGAATCCGGCCAGTTCGCCTTGCTCGACTTGGACTTGCAGCAGTGTGGAGACCCGCTCGGCGGCGCGCAACACGGATTCCTGGTTCGTACCCGAGACGACGATCAGGTAGCGCACATCCGGCGCGCCCATGTCGGCGCGCAAACGGGTATCGAGTTCCACGTCCGCTTGCGACACCGGACTGAGCGACGCGATTTTGTCGTTCCATAAACTGTCGCGGTTGTTGACCACGATGGCGCAGGCCGCCAGCAGCACGATCGCCGCCGGCCAGCGCAGTGCGGCAGCGCGTTGCACGACGCGGGACAGGGTGAGCCCGATCGCCGACAAATCATGGATACGGAAGTTGGCGGGCAGCAGTGAAGGCAGGACGAAGCGCGTCACCGTTGCGGCCGCGATCAGCCCGGCAATGGCATACAAGCCGAGCTGCGCCAGACCGGGAAAGCCGGACAGCAGCAGCGAGGCAAAGCCGGCTATCGAGGTCAGCACGCCGAGGCGAATGGTCGGCCAGTAGCGCTTGATCCAGCTTTGATGATCCGCGCTGTTCTGTTCCGATTGCACAAACAGGTAGATCGAGTAATCCACGGCTTCGCCGATCAGGGCGGTGCCGAATCCCAGGGTGATGCCGTGCACCGCGCCAAAGCCCAGGCTGACCGTCGCAATGCCGGCCAGCGCGCCGCTGATCACGGGCAGCAGCCCCAATGCCAGGGCGCTGAAGGAACGATAAACGAGTAACAGCAGCGTTGCGATGAGGGCAAGGCTGATGATGGACAGGCGGGTGACCTGGCGCTTGATGGTGTCGCGCGACGTCACCGAAAACACGCCGGGGCCGGTCATCACCAATTGGGCGGAGGCGGTCGCACCGGGTACTTGATTCAATGCCTGGTCGAACGCCTGCCGAATGGCGGCCATGGCGTGTTGCTGGGCATCGGTGTCGCTTCCCGCGGCACGCGTTTGCATCAGCATCAAGGCGCGCGCACCGTCGCGCGACGCCCATGCGCCCTCCACCAGCTGCGGCTGGCTGCCGCTGTTGAGCTGCTCGAGCAATTGCAGCATTTCCCCGGTGGGGTCGCGCGGCAGCAGGGATTTGACCAGCAGTCCGACAGGCGAGGCCAAGAGATCGATACTGTCGCTCAAGGCCGCATGCAGGCCGCTTGCGCTAAAGCGCTCAGGCGTCACGGCCGGGCTCAGCAGGTAACGATTGCCGAACAGGAAGGCCCGGTCGCGCTCGGCGCTGACGGGCTCGCCGTTATTGATGCTGACAAACGTGCGGTCGGTGCGCAGACGCTGGGCGATTTGCCTGGAAAGACTGGCGCGGGTGGGCGCGTCGGCACCTTCTATACCCACCAGAATCAGGCGCGAGGCGAGGCCGTCGCTGATCTGATCCATGAGCAGCTGCTGCTCGGGCGTGGGCGTGCGCGGCATAAATGCCGACAAGTCGGTGGTGAAATGGGTGCGGCTGATGATGCCGACACAGGCCAGCAAAAAAATCAGCCACAGCACGATGGCGGTGGTGTTGCGGTGCGTCCGGATCATCCTTGAAACCGCAGTTGAACCACAGAGGCAGAGAGCGCGCAGAGGACATACAACACCTTGCATGGGTCAGTGCGTCGGCCAGACGGGTGAAGGCTGGTTGATCGGCAACCCATTGATTTCCTGCCGTTCTCCGTGCCTCTGTGTCTCCATGGTGAGCTTTTCAGGATCATCGCTGTGGCGCCGACTGCTCGATGGTCATCAGCGAACGGTCGCCGTCGGCCTGGAGAATCGCGACACTGCGCACCACGTCCCGGGCGCCTTCTATCCGGATGCGGGCGACGATGGCGCCGACCTTGGGGTCGAGGGGGGTGAGCATCAGGGTCCAGCGTTCCTGGCCGCCGTCCAGGGCCAGGTGGTAGACCCGTTCCAGAGACTTGCGGTCGCCGGCCAGGGTGGCGCGAATGCTCTCGATCATGGCGGCCACCTCCGGGTAGTCCTTAAGTTGAAGGACGTGCTTGCGGCGGCCACGTTCGAGGGTGAGAGTGTCGCCGTCGAGCACCATGGTCTCGGGCTTCGGTTTCAGGGTGCGCTTTTCCAAACGGGCCGGCGCGATGAACAGCAGTTCGCCGGAAGATTCGATCGGCTGGTCGAGGATGGAAATGGTTTTTGTCTCGGTGAAGGTGGCCGCGCCTTGCGGGTGCTTCGCCAGACCCGCCATGAGCTGGGCAATGCTCAGCGGGGCGGCCTGAGCCATAGGGCTGACCAGCAGCGCCAGCCAGACCAGGGTATACAGCCGAAAGCGGGGTCGCGTGAGTCGGGTCATGTTTTAGCGGCATCCCTGGCGCGCCAGAAATCGAAGAAGTTGAACCAGTTGCAGGGCGCGGCGCGGCAATGGCGTTCCAGGCAGGCGACGTAGACCGCCACGGCAGACTGGATGGCAGCATCGCGGCCGCTCCGTTCGAGCGCGCTGAAATCGGCCAGCCGCTCAAAGTGAATGGCGTAGCGGTTGCCGCCCAGGTAAAGCCCGCTCATGAAAAGCACCGGGCGCTTCAGCATCGCGGCCAGGCGCATGGGGCCGACCGGAAACTCGGCGTCCTGCCCCAGGAAGGAGACGCGCAGCGTCGGGTCGCCGCCGAGGGTACGGTCGCCCAGCACGCCGAGCGCCATGCCCTCGTCCAGGCAGGCCTGTGCCCGCAGCATCGAGTCGATCTGCCCCAGCGGGATGATGTCCTGCGCCGCCGCCGGGTTGATTGCGGCCAGCGTGGCATTGAGATTGCGGGCGTTTTCCTCGTACATGAGCATGGCCACCCTGAGGCCGGGCTGCCGGCAGCCGATGGCGCGCACCACCTCGAAGCTGCCCATGTGCGCGCCCATCAGGATGGCCCCCCGCCCGGCGGCCAGTACGTCCTGGATGATGTCCTCGCCATGCACCTCCACCTGAAACAGGTCGAAGCGCCCATTGAGCAGAAAAATTCGGTCGTGGATGGTGGAGGCAAAGCTGTAGAAGTGGCGGAACAAATCGGCAAACGTGGGCTCCCGATCCAGTGCCCGGCACAGATAGATACGCGAGGCGGCCTTGGCGGTGGGTGCGAAGAGCAGAAAGTAGAGGCTGACGCCGGCCAGCACAAACCGGGCGGGGACTCGCCCCAGGCGCAGGGAGATCCAGGCCATCAGGCGCAGCATGGCCCGATTGCTGCGCTCGGGGCGGATAGCCCATTCTGCGTGCGGCGAGGCTTGACGCGCCATTTCCGGTGCGGTCACGCCGGGGGCGTTTGCGAAAAAACGACGCTGCCGCTGGCCACGCCGCGCTCGTCGCCACGGACATCGAGGCAGCGGATCTCGAAGCGGAAGCCGCCGGTCGGCGATTCGGCGCTGTGCAGGGTGAGGGACTCGCCGGGCTGGACCGGACTGTGGAACTTCACCGACTTGAGTTGCCAGGCCGTGCCCTGCCTGCCCAGCCGCGTCGCCAGGGCATGCAGGGCCTCATCCAGCAGCACGACCCCGGGAAGGATGGGCTGGCTGGGAAAGTGCCCGGCATAGGCGGGATGGTCAGCGGCGATGGGCAGAGGCACGGCGTGCTCGCTCATGCCGTCATCCCGGTCGCGGAGCGGACCTGCAGGAGGAGGGCCAGCAGGTCCTGGGCGGCCTGGCTGGGGAGCTTGCCGGTGGCGCTGCGCGGCAGGGCGTCGACGAACAGCAGGGGGCGCGGCAGAAAGACGGGATCGATGTGTGCGCGCAGCGCCCGGGTCAGGGCAGCCGGGGTGAGGCCGGGGGCGACCACCAGGGCGGCGAGGCGGCCGATGCGATCCGCGCTGTCCTCGCGCGGCAGCAGGAAGACGCCATCCGCAACTCCCGGGATGGCGTTCAACTGATGGTTGAGGTAGGCCAGCGAGGTACGCTTGCCGGCGATGTTGACCAGGTCGGCGTGGCGACCATGCAGCAGGAAGGTGGTCGACAGCGGGCCGTCGCCGGTGAACTCGATGACGTCATTGAGCCCGGTGGGGTGCTCGATGTGCCCGCCCTCGGCCCACAGCGCAGATCCTTTGCGGCGTAGATGGACACCCGCCAGGGTTTGCCACTCGGCGCCAGCGGAGGTGCGGCGCGAGGCGAGTTGCCCGGTTTCGGTGCAGCCGTAGATCTCGTGCAGCGGCGCACCGAAACGGGATTCGGCTTCATTGGCCAGGTCCTGCGACAGCGGGGCGGTGGCCGAGACAATCTGGTCGACTGCCGGCAGCGAGGCCTGATCCTCAAGCAGGGCGCGCAGATGGTAGGGCGTGGTGACCAGCACGCGCGGGCGCGGCAGGCTCGCCAGGTCGGCGCAGATGTCCGCCGGGTAGAAAGGACGGCCGGCATGCAGCGCGGCACCGCTTTGCAGCGGCATCAGCACGGTGGATTCCAGACCGTACATGTGCTGCGGGGGGACAGTGCCGAGAATGGCATGGTCGGCGCCGATGCCCAGGCGCTGCGCCTCCGCCTGCACGTTACGCACCAGATTGCCCCAGCGCTTGGCATGGGGCGCCGGCATGCCGGTGGAGCCGGAGGTGAAGACCTGCGCAACGATCTGCTCGCGATCGATAGCGGGAATTGCATGGCCGTCCCCAGGGGGCGGCACCGATTCGGGGTAGCGGAAGGTGGGCAGCTCAACGCCAGCACCCTGATCGACAATGCAGAAGACGTCCGGAGCGATGCGCTGCATCTGCCGGACCATCTCCGGGGTGTGGGTGGAGGGCAGCAGGCTGATCCGGCCGCTAACGATGCAGGCCGCCAGGGCGACCGTGAAACGGTAGCGGTCGCCGCACAGGTTGAGCACATGCCGCCCCGGCGGCAACTGGCCGGCGACGTGCGCGACCTCGGCCAGAAACTGCCCGGCGCTGATCGGCGTGTTGCTGCGCCAGGCCAGGACGGCATCGGGGCGGTGATGGGCGATGAGCGGTAGGGGTGACAAGGATGGCATGGACGGCACTAGCGGGGATCGGGGAAAGTACCCGGGCGCGTGGCCGGCGTCTTCCAGAAGGCCAGGATGCCGTCCATGATGCTGTGATTTTTCTGCTGTGGCAGCTTGCGCAGGCGAATCCCGTATTCCACGACAAACATCAGCAGAATCAAAGGGAAGGAGAGGAAGTTGGCGAAAACCGACCAGATCTCGATGCCGGCAAAAAAGAACAGGACGCTGGAAACCAGGCTGATCGCCAGTAAAAACAGCGTCCATGCCAGCGTGACCTGGCGCGAATAACGGATCTCGTCCGCCGCCAGACTGCCATGGATCGCTTCGGCAAACCGGGTGCACAGCGCTTGCCGCCCGCGTCCGAGGGTGACGCCGAACACGGCGGCCAGCATGGCATAGGTGCCGGCGTGCTGAAGGAAATAGACCCAGCTGAAATTGCGTTCCAGCATGCCCCAAAACCCCCACAGCAGCCCGCCCACGACAGCACACAGGAGCAACATGGCCGGCCGCCTGGGCGAACGCCAGGTCAGCCACAGCAGGATGGCCAGGGAAGGCGCCAGGGACACGGCCACCCCCAGGGACGGCAAAGTGGTGGCCGCCGAAGTGGCCGCGCTGTAATGCGCCAGCAGCGGATAAGCAATGGCCCCGGCGGCAATGACGATCCAGCGGACTGCGCGGAACAGGGTCAACTCATTTTTCCCGATTGGCCGCGATATGCCGGGTCAGGCTGGCGAGGGAGCTGAAGATGCTGACGTTGTCCGCGTTGTCGGCGCGCAACTGGAAACCGAAACGCTTGGATACAACCAGGGCCACTTCCAGGATGTCGATGGAGTCGAGCCCGAGTCCCTCGCCGTAAAGGGAGGCGTCGGGCTGGATTTCATCCGGGCTGACGTCGAGGTTCAGGGTGGAGACGATGAGTCCGGCAACCTCGTTTTGTAATTCATGGTTAGATTCGGACATGGCGATTTCACATCGGTAAATAGGTAGGGCGACCCGAGAATCGGGCTGGTGCCGATTATATTCGGTAAGCGGGGCGATGGAGACATGGGTTATTCAGCTTGCGGGGATCCATGCGGACCACGCCCGAACCGCATTTGCCCGGCTCGCAGTCAGCAGCGCTTGCTACCGGGAGAGGGCAGGGGGTCTGACCGGACATTCTGTGAAGCGGGAGGTGCGGCACTTGGCTCTGTGTTGTCGATCCCATCTTTAGCGCCCAAACAAAAGATGCATTAACAAACAATAGCTTACATCAAATGCCTTTCCCAAGTGTCGCTACACGTAATCTTTTCGCGGGGGAATTGGCTCAGGCGACCATTTTTTTCGTCCCTCCTGGCAAGGGATACAGGTTCAACGCATCGTAAATTGCCTTCAGTTTTGGCTCAGGTTGCGTAGTTTTGTGCACGTTCAAAGTACAGCCATCCTTCTGGATGAAGCGCGCCGTTACCCGACGCTGTTCCGACAGCGTCATGCAGGTCCGCCAAAGCTGTGCTTCGCTCCAGCCAGTTTCGTTACTGTGCAGGCAGTACGCCCCGTGATCGGTCAACATCGTTCCCTCTACCGCTGTCTTCTCCCAGGCGAGCCGTGTCACACGGGGCTGTTCCGGGTCGGTTTCGATGGTGATGGCGTAATGTTGCCCCACACCGAAACCTGCCTGCTGGAGCCGGCCGATGCGCGCATGGATTACCTCCGGGCGCTTGGCGCCGCGCTGCCCTCAAAACAGGGGTTGGTCAGGCCGTACAGGGTGACGGTGGCATCCAGGTCGAACAGATCTCGCACGCGGCCAAACAGGTGATCTTCGATCGCCACCTGATACTGCAATGGTGAGCGTAATGGTGGTTGTATAAGGAAAGGGCCTGTTGCCCATAGGTGGCATCGTCGGTGTGGTCGAGATCCAGCGTGATCGTGGCGGGGGGACATTCGTAGCCGGCGATGAACTGCATGACCAGTGCGCGGGCCATCCGGTATAAACAGCCGTCTGGTTGCCGCCTTTTGGCAATATAACCCGAGGCGATCTGAAATACGCGCTGCGTCAGTAAATCGCGCATAGGGTGCGTGATGCAGCTGGGGTGGCGGGAATCCACATAGCGCCGGTCAGGCGATCAATCGGGCTGATACGACGATCCACGGCGGCAAGCAGCAAGGCGTCCAGATTCGAGGATACCTCTGCGCCGGTGAAGTCGGGCGAACCGTGAAGCCCGCAGCGGGCGGAAACCGGAGTTGCCCCGGGGTAAAATCAACAGCAGGGCGAGTTCCGGTAGGTGTTTCTTACAAATTGGTTTCTGGATAACTACAATTATATCAAACACTTAAAGTGTTTTTTTCCCTCTTTACACAAAATCCAGGCTACATTCGCATTCGCCGCTACGGGATGCCGCAGGGTAGGGGCTTCATCAGCGGGGGCAAGACACAACTTCAACAAGCCAACAGTGACATAGTCTTTTCTTTAAGGAAGCACTGATTAATTCGATATGGCCGTCATTGCGAGCGCAGCGAAGCAATCCAGCGTATCGATTAAGTGGGCATTTCTGGATTGCCCTGAAGGACTCCGATCCACTATGGGCTGAAGCCCATGTGGAATCGTATGCCACGTCGCTACGCGCCTCGCAATGACAAATTAATCAGCGGTTCCTTAAATGGGATATTGCTGAGAGCGCTGAACATTTTGGCTTTTGCTCAAATGATCGCTCGTCAACCCTGGGCCTGGAATCGTCCGGGGATGGGTGATTTCCCATTTGCCGTGAATTCGCGGCTCAAACGCGCTTGCCGAGTCCGGCAGAATCCCGCACCATACGACCACATTTTGTAATGAGATGAGAGTATTCATGAAACCCAAGCATGCATCGTTTATCGCCTTGGCCATCCTGGCTGTGCTGGCGTCGGGCTGTGAAAAGCCTGCCATCGTAGTAAAAAGCGAGGCGGTGGCAACGGTGGACGGCGACAAGATCGGCGAAGCCGAATTGAACCTGGCGCTTTCCGGCCTGGGTGCGCTGGGCGAGGCGCAGACCGCCGAGGCCAAAATCAGGCTATTGCAGGCCTTGGTCGATCAGCGTCTGTTGGCGCAGGCTGCCAAAAAAGCCGGGCTGGACAAGGCGCCCGAGGTGGCGATCGCAATGGAGCAGGCCAGCCGCCAGGTGCTGGTGGAAGCCTATGCGGAACGCAGCTTCAAGGATGTCGAGAAACCCTCGGAAACCGAGGTCGCCGAGTATTACAACCAGCATCCCGAGCTTTTTTCCCAGCGGCGGATCTACCGCATCCAGGAACTCGATCTGAAGCTTGAGCCGTCGCGTTTGCCGGAAGTCGAGGCCAAGCTCAAGAGCAGTCATTCCATGGGCGACTTCGTCAACTGGGTCAAGGAACAGGGCATCGAGGGCAAGACCGCCGTGGCCGTCAAGCCGGCCGAACAGATTCCGGCACCCTTGCTGGATAGCCTTAGCCAGATGAAGGACGGCGAGGTGACGATCTTGCCAGGTCGTCCTGGGCATGTGCTGATCCAGCAGTTGCAGGAAAGCCAGTTGCAGTCCGTTTCGCTGGAACAGGCAAAAAACGCCATCGAGCAGGCCCTGACAGTCCGGAAGCGCAAGGGAATGATGGAAGCGGACCTGAAAAAGCTGCGCGAAGCGGCCAAGATCGAATACGCAAGCGGCTATGCGCCGGCTGTCGAAGCAAACGTCGTCGAAAAACCTGCCAACTGAGCGCGCAAATCAAATGATACTCGTGACCGGAGGCGCCGGATTTATCGGCGCCAATTTCATTCTGGACTGGCTGGCGGTGAGCGACGAAGCCGTCGTCAACCTCGACAAACTGACTTATGCGGGCAACCTGGAGAACCTGCGATCATTGCAGGGCGACGCCCGGCATATTTTCGTGCGGGGCGACATCGGCGACCGCGCAGCGGTCGATGCACTGCTGCAGCAATACCGCCCGCGCGCGGTGATCAACTTCGCGGCGGAAAGCCACGTCGACCGTTCCATCCACGGCCCCGCCGAGTTCGTCCAGACCAATGTGGTCGGCACTTTCAATCTGCTGGAATCGGTGCGCGCACATTGGTCGCAGCTGCCGGCAGACGAGCAGACGGCGTTCCGCTTCCTGCAGGTGTCGACCGACGAGGTGTACGGCTCGCTCGGCCCCACCGATCCGCCGTTTTCGGAAACCACGCCGTATGCGCCGAACAGCCCGTATTCGGCATCGAAAGCCGCGTCGGACCATCTGGTGCGGGCCTACCACCACACCTACGGCCTGCCGGTACTGACCACCAGCTGCTCGAACAACTACGGGCCGCTGCAGTTTCCGGAAAAGCTCGTCCCGCTGGTGATCCACAACGCGCTGGCGGGCAAGCCGCTGCCGATCTACGGCGACGGCAGCAATATCCGCGACTGGCTGTATGTCAGCGACCATTGCAGCGCGATCCGGCGGGTGCTGGAAGCCGGACGGGCGGGGGAAACCTACAACATCGGCGGCTGCAATGAAAAGACCAATCTCGAGGTGGTGAGGACGCTGTGCGCCATCCTCGACGAACTGCACCCCGATTCGCCCGTCACGCCGCATGCCGGCCTGATGACCTTCGTCAAGGACCGGCCCGGCCACGATCTGCGCTATTCGATCGATGCCCGCAAGATCGAGCGCGAACTCGGCTGGACGCCCGCCGAGACCTTCGAGAGCGGGATCCGCAAGACGGTGGCCTGGTATCTGTCCCACCAGGACTGGGTGGATCACGTGACCAGCGGCGAATACCGCAACTGGGTTTCCGAAAACTACACGGCACGCTAGACATGACCACACGCAAGGGCATCATCCTCGCCGGCGGCTCCGGCACCCGGCTCTATCCCATCACCCAGGTGGTGTCCAAGCAGCTGCTGCCGGTCTATGACAAGCCCATGGTGTATTACCCGCTGACCACGCTGATGCTGGCGGGGATTCGCGACATCCTGCTGATTTCCACCCCGCAGGACACGCCGCGTTTCGAGCAGCTGCTGGGCGACGGCGCGCAGTGGGGACTCAACATTCAATATGCGGTGCAGGCCGCGCCTGAAGGACTGGCGCAGGCTTTTCTCATCGGCAGCGATTTCATCGGCAAGGATCCCTGCGCCCTGGTGCTGGGCGACAACATTTTCTACGGCCACGAGTTGAGCCTGGACATGCAGGCGGCCGGGCAGCGCACGCACGGTGCCACCGTGTTCGCCTATCCGGTGACCGATCCCGAGCGCTACGGCGTGGTTGAATTCGACGCCGCCGGACGCGCGATCAGCCTGGAGGAAAAACCCACCCAACCGAAATCGCGCTATGCCGTCACCGGCCTGTACTTCTACGACAACCGGGTGATCGACATCGCGCGGGCCTTGAAGCCGTCGCCGCGCGGCGAGCTGGAGATTACCGACGTCAACCGCCAGTACCTGGAATGGGGCGAACTCGACGTACAGGTGATGGGGCGCGGCCAGGCCTGGCTCGACACCGGCACCCACGACTCGCTGGTCGAAGCGGCGCTCTACATCCAGACCATCGAAAAGCGCCAGGGCCTGAAAATCGCCTGCCCCGAGGAGATCGCTTACCGCCAGGGATTCATTGACGCCGCCCAGTTGCAGGCGCTGGCGGCACCTCTGATGAAAAACGGCTACGGGCGTTACCTGATCGACGTGCTGAACGACCGGGTGTTTTGATGCAGGTGACTGCCACCCAGCATCCCGAGGTGCTGTTGCTGCGCCCTCGTGTGTTCGGCGATGCGCGCGGCTTTTTTTTCGAGAGCTACAACCGCAAGGCCTTTGCAAGCCTTGGCATCGATGCCGAATTCGTACAGGACAACCACTCGCGCTCGGCGAAGGGCGTGCTGCGTGGCCTGCATTATCAGATCTGCCAGCCGCAGGGAAAGCTGGTACGGGTCGTGGCGGGCGAGGTGTTCGACGTGGCGGTCGACCTGCGCCGCAGTTCGCCGCATTTCGGCCGCGTCGCCGCTTTCCGCCTGTCGGCCGAGACGCACGACATGGCGTGGATTCCGCCGGGATTCGCGCACGGATTCCAGGTGCTGTCCGGGCACGCCGAGTTTCTCTACAAGACCACCGACTATTACGCGCCCGAGTTCGAGCGCTGCCTGCTTTGGAACGATCCGGCGCTCGGCATCGACTGGCCGCTGGACGGCGCGCCGCTCTTGTCCATCAAGGACCAGGCCGGCCGGCCACTCGCCGAATGCGAGGTGTTCGCGTGAGGATCCTGCTCACCGGCGTCAACGGCCAGGTGGGCTGGGAACTGCAGCGCGCGCTGGCGCCGCTGGGCGAGGTCATTGCGGCGGACCGCAACTGCCTCGATCTTGCCGGCACGTCCAGCATTCGTCGCACGGTGAACGCGATTGCGCCGGATTTGATCGTTAACCCGGCCGCCTATACCGCGGTCGACAAGGCCGAGACCGAGCCTGAGCTGGCGCACGCCATCAACGCGGCTGCACCGGGCGAACTGGCGCAGGCCGCGGCGGCGTGCGGGATTCCACTGGTGCATTTTTCAACCGACTACGTGTTCGACGGACGCAAATCCACGCCCTATACGGAAGCCGACGCGCCGAATCCGCTGGGCGTGTATGGCGCCACCAAGCTGGCAGGCGAGCAGGCGGTTGCGCGTGCCGGTGCGCCGCACCTGATCCTGCGCACCAGCTGGGTATACGGCCGGCGCGGCCACAATTTCCTGCTCGCCATGCAGCGGCTGCTGCGCGAGCGCGACACGTTGGCGGTGGTCGATGACCAGTTCGGCGCGCCGACCTGGTCGCGCCTGGTCGCCGAGGCGACGGCGCTGGTGGTTGCACGCTGGCTGGATCGGCCCGACCAAACTGCAACGTCCGGGCTATATCATCTGAGCTGCGGTGGGCGCACCAGCTGGCACGGCTTCAGCGCGGCGATCCGGGCGCACTTGGCCGGAGCGGACACGAAACTGGCCAGCCTCACGGCGATCCCGACCTCCGGCTATCCCACGCCCGCAGCGCGCCCGACCAATTCGCAGCTGGCCTGCGACAAGCTGGCGGCGACCTTCGGCGTGCGGCTGCCCGACTGGGAAACCGCGCTGGCCCTGTGTCTGGAACAGAATTTGCGTCAGGCAATAAAATAATTTTTTAATAGGGCACACGACATGACTCCTATTCATCCCGTGATTCTTTCCGGGGGCTCGGGCACCCGTCTGTGGCCCTTGTCCCGCGCGGCGCTGCCGAAACAGCTGCTGCCGCTGGCCAGCGACCGCAGCCTGCTGCAGGACACCGTCAGCCGCCTGTCGGATATGCCGGAAATGACCGCGCCGCTGATGGTGTGCAACGTCGAGCACCGCTTCATGATCGCCGAGCAGATGCGCCAGATCGACCTTCTGCCGCATGCCATCGTGCTGGAGCCGGTGGGCCGCAACACCGCACCGGCGATTGCCGTGGCTGCGCTGATGCTATCGCGCGACGATCCCGATGCGCTGATGCTGGTGTTGCCCGCCGACCACCTGATTGGCGACGTGGCGGCGTTCCATGCGGCCATTCTCACTGCGGCGCAGGCAGCGCAAAATGGCCACCTCGCCACTTTCGGCATCGTCGCCGCCACACCGGAAACCGGCTACGGCTACATCAAGAAAGGCGCGCCGCTGGCGGATACCGCAGGGGCACATCAAGTTGCGGCATTCGTCGAGAAACCCGACCTTGCTACCGCGCAGAAATATGTCGGCTCCGGCGACTATTTCTGGAACAGCGGCATGTTCCTGTTTCGCGCGGCGGATTTTCTCGATGAACTGCAGACCCTGCGTCCCGATATTCTCGACGCCAGCCGTGCCGCGCTCGATGCCGCCACGCCCGATCTCGATTTCGTGCGGCTCGCGCCCACCGAGTTCGAGGCCTGCCCGTCGGAATCGGTCGACTACGCGGTGATGGAGCACACCCGCCGCGCCGTCGTGGTGCCGGCCGACATCGCCTGGAACGACATCGGCGCCTGGACCGCGCTGTGGGACGTGGCGGCAAAGGACGGGCAGGGCAACGCCACGCGCGGCGACGTCATGCTGGAAAATGCGCAGAACAATTTCGTCCGCGCCGAAACCCGCATGGTCGCCATGTTGGGCGTGTCGGATCTGGTGGTGGTGGAAACCGCCGACGTGGTGCTGGTGGCGCACAAGGACCAGGTGCAGGACGTGAAGAAGCTGGTCGACCGGTTGAAGGCCGAAAAACGCTGCGAGCATCTGGTCCACAAGCAGGTTTACCGCCCGTGGGGCTGGTACGAGGGCATCGATGAGGGCGAGCGTTTCCAGGTCAAGCGCATCATGGTCAAGCCGGGCGAGAAGCTCAGCCTGCAGATGCACCACCACCGCGCCGAGCACTGGATCGTGGTGTCGGGCACCGCCAGTGTCACCTGCGGCGCCGAGATCATACTGCTGACAGAGAACCAGTCGACCTACATTCCGCTCGGTACGACGCACCGGCTGGAAAACCCCGGCAAGATCGACCTGCACATGATCGAGGTGCAGTCGGGCACTTATCTTGGCGAGGACGATATCGTGCGTTTCGAGGATATCTACCAGCGCAATTGAGCCGCCTTCCTCTTCCTATGACAACATGTGCTTCGACCTGCGTAATCGTGTAAGACAAACGCCTACAAGATAAGTCGGCAATATCCGACTGCGAATACAGTGCTAGTCCACGTTAACTTTGTCGGGTGTCGTCCGATAACGAATTCACCACGCTGACTTAAGTGTGAAATCGAAAAAAAAGTTCAACGAAGGGGTACAGGCAAATGAAACTGGACGAAATGCTGGACGAAATGCGCGATGTCAATCTCAACTACCTGATGCTGGCGCAAAGCATGATCCAGCACGACAAGGCGACCGCCGTCTTTCGTCTGGGCATCAGCCAGGACGTCGCCGAGTTGATCGAGGCACTGACTCCCGCACAGATTCTCAAGCTTGCCGCCTCCGGCATGCTGGTATCGCGCTTCCGCTTCGACGACGGCATGGTGCTCAACATGCTGACCGGCTACACCAAGGATCGCGCCATGGCGCAGTCTCACGCCGCCATCCTGATGGCGGGTCAGGCTGTGGAAGCCGTTGCCTGATTCTGCCGCACAACAAAGAAAGAAGGCGCACCCCAATGAGCAAGAAGAGTCTGCTGACCGAAATGCGCGACACTCAACTGGCGATCGAAATGATCGAGCTCGGCGCCCGTCCGCAAGTGCTGGAATCCGAAACCACGCTGTCGCGTGAGCGCTTGCTCAAGCTGTACAAGGAAGTCAAAGGCGTGTCGCCACCCAAGGGCATGCTGCCGTTCTCGACCGACTGGTTCCTGACCTGGCTGCCCAACGTGCATTCTTCGCTGTTCATCAACATTCACCGCTACATCACCAGGAACAGCGATTGCAGCGGCATCGAAGTCGTGCTCAAAAGCTATCGCCTGTACCAGGAATACCTTCACACCAATCAGGCCGAAGCCGTGTTGAGCTTCACCCGCGCCTGGACCCTGAACCGTTTCTTCGAAAACCGGATGCTCGGAACCGCTGTCTGCAGCGGGTGTGGCGGCCACTTCGTGGTGCATCCGGACGACCTGCATGACCAATACGTGTGCGGCCTGTGCAACGTGCCTGCGCGCGCCGGCAAAACCCGCAAGGCCAAGGCTGCGGAAGGGTCGCTGCGCAGCAGCGGGGCACCCACCGGCGTACCCTTTACGGGTGCTGCGGAAGGGTCGCTGCGCAGCAGCGGGGCACCCGCCGGCGTACCCCTTGCGGGTACTTCGGCCAAAATCGAACTGACCGCCGCCTGACAATTTCCCCGATCGTCCGGTAATGGCGCGCCTACCGGTCAGTCTCCAGTCGCTCGTCATCCAGTGCATGGCGCTGTTACTGGCCGCATTGCTGAACCTTCTGCTGCAAATTCATTTCTCATATCAACCCGCCCTGTGGCAACTCGTCTTCGTCCAGGGAGCGATCGCCGCCGTGCTGAGCGTCCTCTGGCGGCAACCTGCCTGGTGGCCGCCGCTGCATTTCGGCTTCTTGCCGGCCATCCTGCTGGCCCGGCAGGCAGGCGTGCCCGCCTGGGTCTATTTGGCGGCATTCCTGCTGCTGGTCCTGTTTTACTGGAGCAGCTTCCGCACACGGGTGCCCTTGTATCTGTCCGACCGCAAAGCCTGGCAGGCTGTGGCATCCTTGCTGCCCGCGACGCAGGCGTTCCGTTTCATCGATCTCGGCAGCGGCCTGGGTGGTGTGCCGTTTTACCTGGCGCAGCGTTTTCCGCAGGGCCGCTTTTGCGGCACGGAAACGGCCCCGGCACCCTGGCTCATCAGCCGTCTGCGTGCCGGATTCAAACGCAGCCGGGTGACCTTCATGCGGCACGATTACGCAACCCTCGATCTGGCCGATTTCGATGTGGTCTTTGCCTTTCTCTCGCCTGCGGCCATGCCCGCCCTGTGGCAGCAGGCGCAGGCCCAGATGCGCAGCGGCAGTCTTCTCATCAGCCTGTCGTTCCTCGTGAAAGGGCGGCTGCCCGATCGCGAGATATCCCTGGCGGATGGCATCCGTCACACCTTGTATGTATGGCGGATGTGAGGCGTCGCTAAGCGGAAATACTCGTGCTGCGCCATCAAGTTTTTTTCAAACCGGTCGAATCTTCCTGCGGAGAGCATTGGCTTTGTGTGCGGAAAAAACTGGGGGACCGCTTCTGCCCGGTGGATCAATCAAAAGGAATAGACGGTTGTGCTAGTCATCGTTGGATATATTGTCGTGTTGTTGAGCGTGTTCGGCGGTTACGCGCTGGCTGGCGGCTACCTGGCGGCACTATGGCACCCGATAGAACTCATCATCATTGGGGGCGGGGCGATCGGCGCCTTCGTCGTCGGTAATAATAGCAAGGCTTTTAAGGCGACCCTCAGCGCGCTGCCCACCGTATTCAAGGGCTCGAAATACACACGGGCGCTTTACCTGGATATGATGGCGCTGCTCTACGAGTTGCTGACCAAAATCCGCAAGGAAGGCCTGATGTCGGTTGAAGCCGACGTCGATTCGCCCGAAAACAGCCCGCTATTCACGAAATACCCGACGATCATGGCTGATCACCACATTGTCGAATTCCTCACCGACTATCTGCGTCTGATGGTCAGCGGCAGCATGAATGCCTTCGAAATCGAAAACCTGATGGACAATGAAATTGAAACCCATCATCACGAAGGCGAGGTGCCGGTGCACGCCGTCGCCAAGATTGGCGATGGCCTGCCGGCTTTCGGCATTATCGCGGCGGTCATGGGTGTGGTGAAGACCATGGGGTCGGTGGGGCTGCCGCCCGCGGAACTGGGGATTTTGATCGGGGCTGCGTTGACCGGCACTTTCATTGGTATTTTGCTGGCCTACGGTTTTGTAAGCCCGCTTGCCACGCTGCTCGAACAGAAACTCCACGAATCGACCAAGATGTTTCAGTGCATCAAGGTTACCCTGCTGGCCAGCATCAACGGCTATGCGCCGGCGATTGCGGTCGAGTTCGGGCGCAAGGTGCTGTTCTCGACCGAGCGGCCGTCCTTTAGTGAACTGGAAGAGCACGTCAAGAGCGCGAAATCGCGCTGATTTTCCGCTGCCAGGCCTGCATAAAATCACCTCATGAGCGAGCAAAAAGCGCCCATCATCGTCAAGCGCATCAAGAAGGCGGCGGGTGGCCGTCATGGCGGCGCGTGGAAAATCGCCTATGCCGACTTCGTGACCGCGATGATGGCGTTCTTCCTGCTGATGTGGTTGCTGGGCTCGACCACCAAGGGCGATCTCGAAGGCATTGCCGAGTATTTCAAGACGCCGCTCAAAGTGGCCATGCAGGGGGGCTCAGGCAGCGGCGACAGTTCCAGCGTCATCAAGGGCGGCGGCGCCGACCTCACGCGCAAGACCGGGCAGATCAAGAGAGGCGAGACCGCGGCCGAGAAAAAATCCTACAACCTGAAGGCGGCGCAGGCCGAGCTCGAACGCCGTGAAACTGAAAACCTGAAGCAGTTGAAAAAGCGGCTGGAAGTGGCGATCGACGCCAATCCCACCCTGAAACAATTCAAGCGGCAGCTGCTGATCGATATCACCAGCGAAGGCCTGCGCATCCAGATCGTCGACGAGCAGAACCGGCCCATGTTCAACCTGGCCAGCGCCGATCTGCAGCCTTACACCAAGATCATCCTGCATGAGATCGCCCAGATTCTGAACGATGTGCAGAACCGCGTCAGCCTGTCGGGCCACACCGATGCCAAGCCTTATGCCAATCGCGAACGCGGCTACAGCAACTGGGAGTTGTCGGCCGACCGTGCCAATGCCTCGCGACGCGAATTGATTGCCGGCGGCATGGCCGAAGAGAAGATGTTGCGGGTGGTCGGACTGGCCTCATCGGTGCCGTTCAGCAATGCCGCGCCCCTTGATCCGGTCAATCGCCGCATCAGCATCATCGTCATGAACAAGCGTACCGAAGACGCTGTCACCAAGGAAGCTTCAGGCGTCAACGTCGCCGACGAGGCCGGAGGGGGCGGTGAAACCGGGAATGACGGTACACCTCCCTCGCTTCCCTCCACGCCGCCTGGTGTTAAATAGCAGGCCAAATCCACCCTTATTCCCCTGATTGCCCGTACCGGGCATGGCCAATAATTCAGCCTGAAGAAAGCCCGCATCTGCTTGATGCAGATGGCAGGGTCCCCACCAACAGGTGAAATCAGGGATGGCTGAAGAAAGCGATCAGGAAAAAACCGAACCAGCCTCGTCACAGCGGCTGCAAAAGGCACGTGAAGAAGGGCAGGTCGTGCAATCGCGCGAATTGTCCACCTTTGTCGTGCTGATGATGGGGGGCGCGACCCTGTGGACGATGGCCAGTGGCCTCGGCCAGACCCTGTCGCATATCGTGCGCGACGGCCTGCAGTTCAATCCCGGCATCGCCCGCGACAGCGCACACGTCATGGCGCAGCTGTCGAACCAGTTTTTTGAGGCGGCCCTGGCGTTGTCGCCCTTTCTGGCGGCGGTGGTGGTCGCCACCGTGGCTACACCGCTGCTGCTGCGCGGCTGGCTCTTCAGCGCCAAGGCCTTCGCCCCGAAATTCAATCGCCTGAACCCGTTTTCAGGCATCAAGCGCATGTTTTCCAGCCAGGGGCTGATCGAGCTGATCAAGGCGCTGGCCAAGGCCAGTCTGCTGGGCGGGGTCGCCGTGTGGCTGATCTGGTCCAACGTCGGCGCGATTTTTTCGCTCAGCCTGGAGGCGCCTTCAGTCGCCATCCAGCACATGGGCGACCTCATCGGCAAGGTATTCCTGCTGGTCTCTGGCACGATGATTTTTGTCGTCGTGATCGATCTGCCGTACCAGCTCTGGAGTCACTTCAAGAAGCTCAGGATGAGCAAGGAGGAAGTGCGCCGGGAAAACAAGGAGTCGGAAGGCGACCCCCACCTGAAGGCGCACATTCGCGCCCAGCAGCGCGAAGTGGCGCGCCGCCGCATGATGTCCGAGATCCCCACCGCCGACGTGGTGGTGACCAACCCGACCCATTACGCCGTCGCGCTCAAATACAGCGAAGGCAAGATGGGTGCGCCGCGCGTGGTGGCCAAGGGCGCCGACGCCGTCGCCGCGAAGATTCGAGAGCTGGCCGCCGAGCACAAGGTGCCCTTGCTGGAAGCGCCACCGCTGGCGCGGGCGCTGTTTTGCCATACCGAGCTAGGCGACGAAATTCCGGCCAGGCTCTACGCAGCGGTGGCCGAAGTGCTGGCCTACGTGTTTCAGCTGCGTCATTTCCAGCAAGTCGGCGGGGCCTACCCCAATGTGCCAACCGCCTTGCCGGTGCCGCCCGAACTTGACCCGCTGCAGGCGGGCACTGGCGTTCAAGCATGAACGGCACCCTGAGCATCTCCGGCCTGTTCAGCGGCGCCAACGCCCGCGCGATGGCCGCGCCAATTTTCATCATCCTCATCCTGGCGATGCTGGTGCTGCCGCTGCCGCCGTTTGCGCTGGACATGCTGTTCACCTTCAATATCGCACTCTCCATCATGGTGCTGCTGGTGGGCCTGTCGACCAAGAAGGCGCTCGAATTCGCGGCCTTTCCCACGGTGCTGCTGCTCTCCACCTTGTTGCGCCTGTCGCTCAACGTGGCCTCGACCCGTGTCGTGCTGCTGGAAGGCCACACCGGCCCGGACGCGGCGGGCAAGGTGATCGAGGCCTTCGGCCATTTCCTGGTCGGCGGCGATTACACGGTCGGCATCATCGTCTTCGTCATCCTGGTGGTGATCAACTTCATCGTCATCACCAAGGGCGCCGGACGCATCGCCGAGGTCAGCGCGCGCTTCACCCTCGATGCGATGCCGGGCAAGCAGATGGCGATCGACGCCGACCTCAATGCCGGCCTGATCAATGAGGACGAGGCGCGCAAACGGCGTTCCGAAATCTCCCAGGAGGCCGATTTTTACGGCTCGATGGACGGCGCATCGAAATTCGTCCGCGGCGACGCCATCGCCGGCATCCTGATCCTGCTGATCAACATCGTCGGCGGCCTGCTGGTCGGCGTCATGCAGCACGACATGACGGTGGCCGATGCGGCGCGCAACTACACCCTGCTGGCGATCGGCGACGGCCTGGTGGCGCAGATTCCGGCACTGGTGATTTCGATCGCCGCCGGCATCATCGTCAGCCGCGTCAGCACCGATGAGGACATCACCGGCCAGATGATGTCCAACGTCTTCAACAAGACGCAGGCGCTCTATATCACCGCCGCGATCCTCGGCATGATGGGTATGATCCCGGGGATGCCGAACTTTGCCTTCCTGCTGCTGGCGGGCGGCATGGTCTGGCTGGCCTGGAAGAACGGCAAGCGGCAACAGGCGGTCGAGGCCGCGCCGGACGTGCAGACCGCGCCCGTCGCCGCGGTCGAGTCGCAGGAAGCCAGCTGGGAAGACGTCGCGCCCATCGACACCCTGGGGCTGGAAGTCGGCTATCGCCTGATCCCGCTGGTGGACAGCGCCGCCGACGGCGAACTGGTGCGCCGCATCAAGGGCATCCGCAAGAAGTTCGCCCGCGAAATCGGCTTCCTGCCCCCCGCTGTGCATATCCGCGACAATCTGGAAATCAATCCGAACAGCTACCGCATCACCTTGAAGGGCGTTGAAATCGGCAGCGGCGAAGTGCGCACCGGGCTGTTTCTTGCCATCGACCCGGGCAGCATCACCGCCAGCCTGCCGGGTGTCGCCACGACGGATCCCGCATTCGGCCTGCCGGCGGTATGGGTCGAATCCAGTCTGCGCGAACAAGCGCAGGCCATGGGCTACACCGTGGTCGACCCGGGTACTGTGGTCGCCACCCATCTGAATCATCTGGTGACCCAGCATGCCGCCGAACTGCTCGGCCGGCAGGAAGCGCAGGCGCTGCTCGACCACCTGGGCAAGAGTGCGCCCAAGCTGGTGGAAGATCTGGTGCCGAAAATGCTGACGCTCTCCACCGTGCAGAAAGTGCTGCAGAACCTGCTCACCGAAGGCGTGGCCATTCGCGACATGCGGACCATCATCGACACCCTGCTGGAGAACGCCGCACGGGTCCAGGATCCGCATGAACTCACGGCACTGGTGCGGGTGGCGCTGGGCCGCTCGATCGTGCAGCAGATTTACGGCTCGACCAGCGAGCTACCGGTGATTGCGCTGGACCAGGGACTGGAGCGCCTGCTGCTGCAAACCCTGCAGGCCGGCAACGACGCCGGCGGCATGGAGCCGGGACTGGCCGATACCCTGCTGGAGCGGACCCAGACCTCGACGCAGCGGCAAGAAGCGCTGGGCCACCCCCCCGTATTGCTGACGCCGGCCGTACTGCGTCCGCTACTCGCACGTTTTCTGCGGCGCAGCGTGCCGCAACTCAAGGTACTTTCGCACGCTGAAGTGCCCGAAGGTAAACAGATCAAAGTGACTTCCCTGATTGGAGGAGCAGCATGAACGTCAAACGTATCGTCGCCAAAACATCCCGTGAGGCCATGCGCCAGTTGCGCGACGCACTCGGACCCGATGCGGTCATTCTCTCCAATCGCGCCGTCGACGGCGGGGTCGAAGTGCTGGCCCTGGCGGCGGACGACATCGCCGCGATGGCGCCGCCGGTAAACGATGCGCCCGCACCGACGCCCGAACCCCGATCACCGGCGCCCCGTGCGCAGGACGAGCCGGCGCCCGCGGTCACCATCAAGCGCCGCCTGATCGAGCGGGTCGCCGTGTCCAGCCAGGACAGCGCCCAGCTTGCACAAAGTGTCATCAGCGAAATCAAGTCGATGCAGACGTGCCTGGAGAGCCAGCTCGCCGACCTGGTCTGGCGCGACCTGCCGGGACGCGATCCGTCCGGCGCCGCAGTGATGCGCGACATGCTGGCGGCCGGATTTTCCGCTACGCTGGCGCGCGAACTGCTGGAAACCCTGCCCAAGAGCGATGCCGAACAGGCGCAGGCCTGGATGCGTAACACGCTGATGAAGCGCCTCAACGTAATGCAGAGCGAGACCGACATGCTCGACGGCGGCGGCGTGTTTGCCCTGATGGGGCCGACCGGGGCCGGCAAGACCACCACCACCGCCAAGCTGGCCGCGCGTTTCGTCGTGCGACACGGCGCCGACAGGCTGGCGCTGCTGACCACCGACAGCTACCGGATCGGCGGCCACGAGCAGCTACGCATCTACGGCAAGATTCTCGGCGTGACCGTGCACGCGGTGCGCGACGCCGCCGACCTGCGGCTGGCGCTATCCGAGCTGCGCAACAAGCACACCGTGCTGATCGATACCGTCGGCATGAGCCAGCGCGACCAGGCCGTCGCCGAGCAGGTCGAAATGCTGTGCCAGGCCGGCAAGCAGATCAAGCGCCTGCTGGTGCTGAACGCCACCAGTCACGGCGATACGCTGGATGAGGTGGTGCAGGCATACCGGACCCGCGGGCTCGACGGCTGCATCCTGTCGAAAATCGACGAAGCGGCGAGCCTGGGCCCGGCGCTCGACTGCGCGATTCGCCACGAACTGAACGTGCACTATCTGGCGACCGGCCAGCGCGTGCCGGAAGACCTTCATCTGGCCAACCGCCAGGCGCTCATTCACCGCGCCTTCAAGGCTCGCACGCACGCCTCGCCCTGGCAGCTGGACGACAGCGAACTGGGATTTGCGCTCTCCGGCATTCAAACCCTACAGCGTGAAAGCGCGGTGTCCCTTGGATAAATTCGTCAGCGATCAGGCCGCCGGACTACGCCGCCTGCTGGGGCAGCCCGGGTTTCAGGTCATTACCGTGATGTCGGGCCAGCAGGGCGCGGGCAAGACCGCCGCGACCGCCAATCTGGCGGTCGCCCTGGCACGTTCCGGGCGCGACGTGCTCATCGTCGACCAGGACCGGCATGGTCGCGGTGCCTGTGCAGCGTTGGGACTGACGCCGCGCTACGACGTGGCGGACGTGCTCGAAGGCCGCTGCACCCTGGATGCGCTGTTGCTCACCGGCCCCGACAATGTGCAGGTGTTGCCGATCGGCGGTGGCTTCAACCAGCTGGGAAAATTGTCCGAGCGCGACCAGGAATGGCTGGCGCAGAGCTTCAACCGCCTGCAGTGCGGCGTCGACGTGGTGCTGGTGGACATGGAAGAAGCCACCGATCCCGATGCGCTGCCGCTGGGTCTCGCCGCCTCCGAAATCATGGTGGTGCTGCCGCCCGGCGGCACGGCGATCACCCAGGGATACACCCTGGTCAAACGGCTGGCGCACAACTTCGGCAAACGTCAGTTCCGCCTGCTGCTCAACCGCATGGAGTCGCCGGAGCAGGCGCAGGCCGTGGCGCACAATTTCGCCCACACTGCCGAGCGCTATCTGGGCGTGTCGGTCGATTATCTGGGTTATATTCCGCTGGACGAGCGCCTGACCCGTGCGGGTCATTTGCATACCTCGGTGGTGGACGCATTTCCGGTTGCGCAGTCCACCTCGCAGTTTCGCAAGCTGGCCGACGGCCTGTTGCGCTGGCCGCAGCCGCCCACCCTGGGCAGTGTCGGAGGATTCATGCAGCGCGTGATACAGGGCAGCAGCCTGGTGGACGCCTGCAGAAGGGGATAATTCAGGATCATGTATACCGCAAGCGGAAAAAGCGAAAAAAGCGATCTGCTGACGCTACACATGCCCATGGTCAAGCGGCTGGCCCATCACATGATGGGGCGGCTGCCGCCCAGTGTCGAGGAAGACGACCTGGTGCAGGCCGGCATGATCGGCCTGCTCGACGCCATCAGCCGTTACGACGAGGCGCAGAGCGCGCAGTTCGAGGCCTATGCCATCCAGCGCATCCGCGGCTCGATGATCGACGAGCTGCGCCAGTCGGACTGGCTGCCACGCAGCGCGCGGCAGTCGATGCGCAAGATCGAACAAGCCATCGGCGCCTTGCAGCATCAACTGGGACGCCAGCCCAGCGAAACCGAAATCGCCATGGCCATGAAAATCCCGCTGGCCGAATATCAGGCCATGCTGGCCGACGCGCGCGGTCACCAGTTGCTGTATTTTGAGGATTTTGGCGACACCGACGAGGGCGACTCCTTTCTCGACAAGCAGTCGGCGAACGAAGCCAGCATGCCCTTGCCACAATTGCTCGACGCCAACCTGCGCGCCTGCATCATTGCCGGGATCGAGAACCTGCCCGAGCGCGAACAGCTGCTGATGTCGCTGTATTACGAACAGGAACTCAACCTGCGTGAAATCAGCGAAGTGTTCGGCGTCACCGAATCGCGCGTCTGTCAGCTGCACGGCCAGGCCATCGCGCGGCTGCGCACCAAACTCAAGGAAGACGCATGGATCGTGGCAGCCTGATCGGGCTCGGCCTGGCCGGGGTCGCCATCCTCGGCGGCCAGGCGATGGAAGGCGGGCAGATCAGCCTGTTCCTGCAGCCAGCCGCATTCGTCATCGTGGTGATCGGCACCCTGGGCGCGGTGCTGCTGCATCATCCGCTGCCGGTTTTCATGCGCGGGATGCGCATGGCGAAGTGGGTTTTTCGCCCGCCCGAGGCGGAAGCCGGTTCGCTCATCCGCCGTGTCGTCCAGTGGTCGCACACCGTGCGCCAGGAGGGCGTGCTGGCGCTGGAGAAATACGTCAACCTGACCCAGGATCCGTTCCAGAAGTCGAGCCTGCAGTTGCTGATCGACGGCGCCGACGCCGCCAAGCTGCGCGACACGCTCGACGTGCAGATCGTCAACTTCGAAACGTCCGAGCGCCAGGCTGCGCGAGTATGGGAGGCGGCCGGCGGCTATGCGCCCACGCTCGGTATTCTGGGCGCGGTGATCGGCCTGATCCACGTCATGGAAAACCTGGCGGATCCGGGCAAGCTGGGCGCCGGCATCGCGGTCGCCTTTGTCGCCACCATCTACGGCGTCGGGCTGGCCAACCTGGTGTTCCTGCCGATCGCCAACAAGATCAAGTTCACCATCGCGCGCCGCGTGGCCGAGCGCGAGATCATCTGCGACGGCCTCATCGGCATTGCCCAGGGCGACAATCCGCGCATCATCGAGGCGCGTCTCAAAGGCTACCTATGATCCTAGAAACCGCGGTTGACCGCTTATAAGCTCATGGCGTACCGCTTGAATACTGTTTTCTGTGCCTTTGATCGCGCCCATGGAAAAGGTGGGTCCGCTACGCACCCGCTGGCACGCCTGGTCACGCGCCTGCCTTTGTCATTCGTCGTTGCAGGCGATGGCCTGCCGCCTCCTCATTTCGCGGCAGCCACCTGCCCAGACGCACCATCGGGTGCGTCCAACCACGGTTCCTAGGATCATGCGCCGTCGCCGCCGCATCGCCGCCGATCACGACAACCACGACCGCTGGCTGATTTCCTACGCCGACTTCATCACGCTGCTGTTCGCTTTCTTTGTGGTGATGTACGCCATTTCGGCGGTCAATGAAAACAAGTTTCGCGTGCTGGCCGGCGCGCTCGGCGACGCTTTCGGCAGGTCGCCGGCGGGCGACGCCCCGGTGCCGCAGCTGACGCCGGCCGCGCTGTCGCCCGAGGTCAGGCAACGCACCCTCAAACAGCAGCAGGCGATCGAAGAGCAGGCGCACATGACCGAGGTGGCGAGCAGCCTGCTCGACGTAATGGGACCGCTGGTGAAGGAAGGCAAGGTGCGGGTGACCCAGAGCCGGCGCGGCGTCAGCATCGAAATCAATGCCAACGTGCTGTTCGAGCCGGGACGTGCCGAACTGGATCCCGGCTCGCTGGAAGTGCTGCGCGCGGTGGCGGAAACCTTGAAGAACGAGCCGTTCAACCTGGAAATCACCGGCCATACCGACGTCGTGCCGATCAGCAATTCGATATTTGCCTCCAACTGGGAATTGTCGGCGGTGCGGGCCAGCAGCGTGGTGCGCCTGCTGGCCGATAACGGCATCGCACCGGTGCGCCTGCTCGCCATCGGACGCGAGGCCAGCAAGCCAATTGCCGCCAACGACACGGCGGAAGGGCGCGCGCGCAACCGCCGGGTCGAACTGATGGTCCTGTCCGGCCTGCCGGACACGGTCGAGGAAATTCCGTTGCGGCCCAATCCGTCCCGACCTTGAAATTCGGCCGACAGGCCCGATACTTCTAAATCCTGTTGACCGGATTGTGAAGATCAAACCATGCCAAACGACTCCGCACTGGAAGGCGAAATCCTGTCCGATGACCGCCAGTTGCCAGCCGCCCCGGCGCTGCCGGACGAGCTTTACCTGCTGCCGCTGACCGAAAAGCCTTTTTTTCCGGCGCAAACCCTGCCGCTGCTGATGAACGAGGCGCCATGGCTGCCGACGGTCGAGGCCATCGGCGAGACTCCGCACCACATGGTGGGCCTGGTGGTGGTCAAGGCCGACAACACCGACGACGTGAAACGGTCGGATTTCCACAGCGTCGGCACCGTGGTGCGCATCCATCACCCGGTCCGCACCGATGGCAAGATGCAGTTCATCGCCGAAGGCACGCGGCGCTTCCGTATCGTCAAGTGGTTGTCGGAGACGGTACCCTACAAGGTTCGGGTCGAATACCCGAACGAAACCGGTAAGCCGGATTCCGAGGAAATCCGCGCCTATTCCATCGCCATCATCAACACCATCAAGGACTTGCTGCCGCTCAACCCGCTGTATTCCGAGGAGCTCAAGTTTTTCCTCAACCGCTTCGGGCCGAACGAACCCTCGCGCCTGACCGACTTCGCCGCCAGCCTCACCACTGCCTCCAAGCCGGAATTGCAGGAGGTGCTGGAAGCCTTCGGCCTGAAAAAGCGTATGGAAAAAGTGCTGGTGTTGCTGAAGAAGGAGCTCGACGTGGCGCGCCTGCAGTCGGACATCCGCGAAAAGGTCGACGAGAAAATGACTGAGCAGCAGCGCGAGTTTTTCCTGCGCCAGCAGCTGAAAGCGATCCAGAAGGAACTGGGGCTGGCCAAGGACGACAAGACCGCCGAACTCGACACCTTCAGCGAGCGTATCGCCAAACTGACGTTGCCCGAGCCGGCGAAAAAACGCATCGACGAGGAAATGCACAAGCTGTCACTGCTGGAGACCGGCTCGCCGGAATACACCGTCACCCGCAACTACCTCGAGTGGCTGACCGTGCTGCCGTGGGGCGTGCACACGCAGGACAAGGTCGACCTCGAACACGCACGCAGCATCCTCGACCGCGACCACGACGGGCTCGACGACGTCAAGGACCGCATCATCGAATTCCTCGCCGTCGGCGCGATGCGTGGCGAAATGGCCGGCTCGATCCTGCTGCTGATCGGGCCGCCCGGCGTCGGCAAGACCTCGATCGGCAAGTCCGTGGCCGAGGCGCTGGGGCGCAAGTTCTACCGCTTTTCGGTCGGCGGCATGCGCGACGAGGCCGAGATCAAAGGTCACCGCCGTACCTACATCGGCGCCATGCCGGGCAAGTTTGTGCAGGCACTGAAAGAAGTCGAATCGGCCAACCCGGTCATCATGCTCGACGAGGTCGACAAGATCGGCGCCAGCTACCAGGGCGATCCGGCCTCGGCGCTGCTGGAAGTGCTCGACCCCGAGCAGAACGCCGACTTTCTCGACCACTATCTCGACGTGCGCTTCGATCTGTCCAAGACGCTGTTCATCTGCACCGCGAACGATTTTTCCATTCCATCGGCGCTGCTCGACCGCATGGAAGTCATCCGCCTGTCGGGCTACATCACCGAAGAAAAAGTCGCCATCGCCAAGCACCACCTGTGGCCGCGCGTGCTCACCCGTGCCGGGCTGAAAAAGAACCAGCTCGCCATCAGTGAAGGCGCGATCCGCCACGTCATCGAGGGCTACGCGCGAGAAGCCGGCGTGCGCAACCTGGAAAAGCAGCTGGGGCGGGTGGCGCGCAAAGCCGTGGTCAAGATCCTCGGCGGTGCGGAAACGCCGATCAGGATCGGCGTCAAGGAAGTCGAGGCCTATCTCGACAAGCCGGTGTTCAGCCGCGAAAAGCCGATGAGCGGCGTTGGCGTGGTCACGGGTCTCGCGTGGACCTCGATGGGCGGCGCCACGCTGCCGGTCGAGGCGACCCGCGTCCACACCCTCAATCGCGGCTTCAAGCTCACCGGCAAGCTGGGCGAGGTGATGAAGGAATCGGCCGAGATCGCCTACAGCTATATCGCCTCGCACCTGAAACTCTACGGTGCCGACGCCAAGTTCTACGACACCAGCTTCGTCCACCTGCACGTGCCGGAAGGCGCCACCCCCAAGGACGGCCCCAGTGCCGGCGTCACCATGGCCACCGCGCTGCTGTCGCTGGCGAAAAACGCCAAAATCAGCCGCCCGCTGGCGATGACCGGTGAACTCACCCTGACCGGCCAGGTACTGCCGGTGGGCGGCATCCGCGAAAAAGTCATCGCCGCGCGCCGGGTCGGCATCAGCGAACTGATCCTGCCCGACGCCAACCGGCGCGACTTCGACAAGCTACCCGAGCATATCCGCGCCGGATTCACCGTGCATTACGCCAAGCGCTATCAGGATGTGGCGACGGTGATTTTCGGTGCGGATTAAATGGTCAAAGCCGTATGCTGATTAAACGCAATGTTCTGGATCATGGAAACCTTTTTCCTCGACGTTCAATGCTATCGCAGCCATACCTGAGGCAAGGTCTTTTCATGCACAGCATGGCCGAAGGCATCCACAATCCGCATACACAACATCTCTACGCCTTATTGCCACACAGTGGCTGAAAACGCTGGATGCTCTTGATCGGTTGCGCAGTGAATATTTATGGCTGGGCAAAGACGAACACCTGTCGGACGCAACCGCTGCATACACGCAGTTACTCCATCACATCAACGAGCATCTTGATGCGTGTTACTCGGTACTGCGTTCGCTTTGCCCTGCATCGAGGTCAAACGCCCCGATAATCGATGCCTGATTTCTGAACAAGGCTAACCTGCCTGGAGGTATTGAATGGCAATGTGGTCAGGTATTGCCGTTCCAGATTTTCCCGAAATCGAAGGATAGCTGGCGGTGATGCCGGATGGATAAAAGCGTGGTCACCGAACCGGCCTTGTCGACGACATACAGGATCAGGTAATCGCCCGCCAGATACACCCGCAGGCTGTCCGTCATGCCGGGCGGTAGCGTGGCGAGCATGGCAAGTGCTTCGACGGAGCGGGGCGGCTGCTCCAGGTAAGGGCGGCCCATATTGGGAAAGCGGTGCAGATTTGGAAGAACCTCCGTGCGCAGCATGGTCAGCAGGTCGTCGTAGGCATGCGCGGCCTCAGCTTCCGTCAGAAAAGTCTCGATGGATTCCAGACACGTCAGAAAGCTCGCGGCGAGTTCGACCGCATGCCGGCGTTCAGCCACGTTTGCGGCTGGCTGATTTTTCCGTGTGCTGCTGCTGCAGGCGGGCAAGAGCGGCATCGGCGTCTTCGGTGCGTCCGGCGGCGATGTCTTCCAGACCGCGACGTGCGTCGTCGAGAAGCAGCAGATGGATGCGCTCGCGTTCCAGTTGGTGGTAGTAGTCGAGTCGCTTCGCATCGATCAGCGCGACATAGCTCTCGCCGTTTTTGGTGACAATCTTTTCAGCGCCCGCCTTGACCTGGTCAGCGAGTTCGGAAAGGTGGGCGCGCGCTTGCGATAGGGGAACGACGTCGCGTGTCGAGAAGGTCATGGCGATTCCTTAACTGGGTGTGTACAGAATAATGTGCATTATGCGCGCTATAGTCAATCCGGAAAAGCCACCCATCGGGTTGTGCGAGCCCTCGGGTAAAATGGCCGCCATGAACGCCCCCGAGCTTCTCGATACGCCGTCCGCACCGCCTGCCCCCGTCATCAAGGTGCGTGGCGAGCTGCTGACCGAACTGCCGCAGGATCTCTATATTCCGCCCGACGCGCTCGAAATCTTTCTCGATGCCTTCGAGGGCCCGCTCGACCTGCTGCTCTACCTGATCCGCCGCCAGAACCTTGACGTGCTGGACATCCCGATGGCGGCGCTGACCAGGCAGTACATGGCCTACGTCGAAGCCGCGCGTGCGACGCGGCTGGAACTGGCGGCGGAATATCTGTTGATGGCGGCGATGCTGATCGACATCAAGTCGCGCATGCTGTTGCCGCGGCGGGAGCAGAGCGAGGAGGCGAACGAGGGCGACGATCCGCGCGCCGAACTGGTGCGCCGCCTGCTGGAATACGAGCAGATGAAGCTTGCCGGCCAGCATCTCGATGCCATGCCGCAGGCCGGGCGCGATTTCGACACGGTCAGCGTGTTTCTGCCGGCAGCCGCCAGACGCCTGCCGAGCCTGCATCCGGAAGAGCTCGCCGCGGCCTGGCTGGCGATCCTGTCGCGCGCGAAAAATCGCACCCACCACCGCATCGGCCGCCAGGAACTGTCGATCCGCGAACACATGAGCCGGATTCTGAGGCGGCTGGCGCCGGGCGAGTTCGTGGAATTCAAGGATCTGTTCCCGGAAGCGTCGACCGTGCACGAACTGGTGGTTACCTTCCTCGCCGTGCTGGAACTGACCAAGGAAACCTTGCTCGACATTACCCAAGCCGAGCCGTTTGCTCCTATTTATGTAAAGCTCCATGAATCTGCAACCGAATGACCATCCCGACGATTTAAAGCGGGTGCTGGAAGCCGCCTTGCTGGCGGCGGTCGAGCCGCTCACGCTTGCCGAACTCAAGCGCATGTTCGAACAGGGTGAGCCTAATCAAGGCCTGTCCAACGACGTGCTGCGCCGCGCGCTCGACGAATTGCGCGCGCAGTGGCACGGCCGCGGGGTGGAACTGGTGCAGGTGGCGGACGGCTGGCGCTTCCAGACCCGCGCCGAGATGCAGCCCTGGCTGTCGCGGCTGAAGAACGAGAAGCCGCCGCGCTATTCGCGCGCGGTGCTGGAAACGCTCGCCATCATCGCCTACCGCCAGCCGGTGACGCGCGGCGACATCGAGGACATTCGCGGGGTGTCGGTCAACCCTCACATCATCAAGACGCTGGAAGAGCGCGGCTGGATCGAGGCCATCGGCCATCGCGACGTGCCGGGACGTCCCGCGCTGTTCGGCACCACCGGGCATTTCCTCGGCGATCTGGGCTTGGTCACGCTGTCGGAATTGCCGCCGCTGGAAGAGCTCGGCCACCTCGTCACCCCGGATGAAACTGCATTAATTCCTGAATTGCGCGGGGAATTGCTGGACAATGGCGTCCCCCAGCTGTTTGGCGCGGTGATCGAGACTGCCGCCGCCGGCACCGCTCCTGTTCGAGCAGCAACCGAGATCGATTGACTATGCGCCGCCCAACCCCCATCCGTCGTTCGCCCACCGCCCCCATGGGGCGCGCGGCGAGCCGCCTGCAACAGGCGACCGCCCCCGAGGCGCCCAGCGAACGCCTGCAAAAGGCGCTGGCTTCAGCCGGGCTGGGTTCGCGCCGCGAGATGGAGGAATGGATTACCCAGGGCCGCGTGCAGGTCAACGGCGAAACGGCCATGATTGGCAGCAAGGTCGGGCCGGGCGACGTGGTCAAGGTCAGCGGCCGGCGCGTGTACCTGCGCTTCGAGGACAAGCGCACGCGCATCCTGATCTACCACAAGTCGGAAGGTGAAATCGTCACCCGCGACGACCCCGAAGGCCGCGACACCGTGTTCGACGCACTGCCCAAGCTGCGCGGCGCCAAGTGGATCGCCATCGGCCGGCTCGACTACAACACCGACGGTCTGATGGTCTTCACCACCTCGGGCGAGCTCGCCAACAACCTGATGCATCCGCGCTTCGAAGTTGAGCGCGAATACGCGGTGCGGGTGCTGGGCGAACTGACCGAGGACATGATTGCGCAACTGCTGGCCGGGGTCGAACTCGACGACGGCCCGGCGCAGCTGCAAAGCTGCTTCGCCGCAGGCGGCGAGGGCGCCAACCACTGGTATCGCGTGGTGATCAAGGAAGGCCGCAAGCGCGAGGTGCGGCGGCTGTTCGAACACTTCAGCCTCACGGTGTCGCGCCTCACCCGCATCCGTTTCGGCCCGATCGTGCTGCCGCCGCAGCTGCGTCGCGGGCAGAAAATGGAACTCGACGACGAACTGGTCGCGCGCGTACTGGAATGGGCCGAGATGACGCCCAGCCCGCGCCGGCATACGCGCGGCGTACCGAACAAGCACACCCGCAAGCCGCGCATGCGCTGAGGGAGCCTGGCGCGAGCTGTCTTGCAGCCTATCGATCCAGCGGGCTCACCACCCCGCGCCCGCCCTTGTTCAGCACATGCGTATAAATCATCGTCGTCGAAACATCCTTGTGGCCCAACAGTTCCTGCACCGTGCGGATGTCGTAGCCAGCCTGGAGCAGATGCGTAGCGAACGAATGCCTCAGCACATGAGGTGATACCGGCTTGGCGATGCGCGCCAGTTTTGCCGCCTCGCGCACTGCACGCTGCACGCTTGATTCATGAACATGGTGACGTCGCTCCATCCCCGAACGTGGGTCGAGCGAGCGGTTGCCCGATGGGAACACGAACTGCCAGGCCCAGGCACGCGGCGCAGAGGGATATTTGACGGCCAGCGCATCGGGCAACTGCACCTTGCCAAACCCCGCTTCCAGATCGCGCTCGTGCAAGGCACGCACTTTTTCAAGATGCCTGCGCAAGGGCAGGATCAGGTTTTCAGGCAGCACCGTCACCCGATCCTTGTTGCCCTTTGCCTCGCGCACCACAATTTCGCGGCGTTCAAACTCCACATCCTTCACCCGCAACCTCAGCCCTTCCAGCAGGCGCATCCCCGTGCCATACAGCAAAGCGACAATCAGGCCCATCGTTCCCGATGTCGCGTCCAGCAGTCGCCGCGCCTCGGTCGGCGTCAAAACCACCGGCAAGCGCTGCGTGGATTTTGCAGCAATCACTTCGTCCAGCCACGGCAACTCGATCTTCAACACACCACGGTACAAAAATAGCAAGGCCGACTTTGCCTGATTCTGCGTGGAAGCCGAAACATGCCGCTCGCTGGCCAGATAGGACAGAAAATCCCGCACCGCCTCGGCACCCAACGCCTGGGGATGTTGCTTGCCATGAAAAAGAATGTAGCGCCGCGCCCAATCGACATAAGCTTGTTCCGTGCGCAGACTGTAATGACGCAGCCGAATTTCAGCCCGCATCCGATCAAGCAGCTTGGGCGAATCTTGAGAGACAACGTGAACTTTCATCCGCGAAATTTTAGGCTTGCCTATACGGGCAAGCAAGGCGTAAAGTTCCAATTCAATCAACCCAATACAGCACACTGCCAGATGGCCTGCTTGATTTAGACGGCAAAAGATTCAGGTGGGGGTGCTGTCTAAATTACGTTATAAGTAAACCCATGGCTCCCAGTCCGTTTGATGACATTCATAAATTTATGGGCGATGGAGCGCGCCGCGCAAAATTCAAAGATGTAGATAGGCGCGCTATCGCAAAAATGAGCGATCATGAGCTTGCCCTTTGGCAATCAGAATATCCAGAAGATAGCCCACAGTTCATACTCGCAAACCATGAGTGGCAACGCCGCCTCACTATCGAGCAAGTTAATGCATCGCGCTTTGCTGCATTCATGGGTTTGCTTGGTGCTGTTGTCGGCGCGTTCATAACTTGGCTCGCGTCAAAATGATTAGCGTTATCACAGCTCCGGCTGCCACATGTGCGAGGAAATAAAGTGCCCAATCCCACTTCTCCTTCGTCGTTAAGTTTTTCCAGTAATCGAACATTTACTTATAACCCGGCGTTCGAGAGGGAGCGCGCAAAAGCGGGCTTCTGTGTTTTCTGGTCGGTCATCGTGCGCGCCCCCTCAACTCTACGTTGACGCTGTAGAAAAACCCCTTTTCAGCCAAATTGGCGACGTAAAAAACGGCGTGGAATTTCCACGCCGTTTTCAATTCATGATTTGCAACTTACCGAACCGATTCGGTGGGATGTTCCGATC